>Ga0224510_10000038_pt1 | contig 105390 bp, 81 predicted proteins | sample SF_May12_sed_USG_FD_170161 | JGI IMG/M metagenome (GOLD analysis project Ga0224510, IMG submission 170161) | Sediment microbial communities from San Francisco Bay, California, United States - SF_May12_sed_USGS_4_1 | ecosystem: Environmental > Aquatic > Marine > Sediment | place: USA... | reverse complement strand
ATTTAGCAACCCTACTGGAAACCGGGAAAAAATCTCTACGGAATATGCAACGAAGAAAAAAATTATCCGAATCGTACTGGCGGCAGGCCACTCTTTTTTAGTCTATGTTATATACGAGAGTTAATAAGATTATCAGAAAAACTTGGCCAAAAAATGTAAATACGTTTAAAAAATCGACCTAAAGTTTATTTTTTGACTCGTGTTTGCCAAGATTTTCTTACACAACATCGTTGTCGTACAGGCTCTATCCCTTTTGCATAAAAAAAAGAAATAGATTGAAAAGTTATTGTAAAATTAAATTCAATTCATATTGTGGATCCATTTGTAGCCTTGCGTGTAAAGGCTAGATGCGTTCGAAAAGTATATTTTCTATAATAAAATTAAATTTGCTTGACGTGGTTATGTGACTTTTGTTTTATATTGCAATAGAAAGTTTGCGGCAGTCGCGCGCGAAAGGAGTCATGGTCATGTATGAAAAGCAAGCGCTACACCCGTTAAGTGACACACTTGTTTCTTTGGATCCGGAAGTTTACGGGTCGATGTTCAACCTGTTTGAGCAAATCGGTATTTTTTGGGGTAATATGACAGATGCGACCCCCTGCAAATCCCTGCTGTATACTTTTATGGATGGCCGCATGAGGCTTTACCCGATTTACAGGGTTTATTATATTCAGTCCGGAAAAATTTTAGATGCTTTAATAAAAGAAATGGGAAACGAAAAAGCATACCGGTTTCTTTTTACGGATAAAAAAATAAATCAAAAACCGATCGAAACCCCTCTTGCTCTCGTAAGGCAAAAAGTTTCAAATGAATTTATCTCACTACAGCTATCTTTGGGAGGGTTTAAGAAATTTGGCGCAGATAATTACCTGGGTTATATCGGCGGAGCTTACATCCCGGGGGAAAAGCCGCCTTACCGGATAGCAAAGGAACAGATACATGAAAAATAAATATGACATTGTGATCATTGGTTCTGGCATTGCGGCTGCCGCACTTTCGCAAAGGCTCCTGAAAAACAATCCCAAAGCGTCCATTCTTATACTGGAGGCGGGACAATCTGTTAAAATGCAAGACTCGGCCATCTGGCAGGACCTGCTGGTCAGCGGTAAACTCCCTTATACGAAATACCAGGATTTGCCCTATCCAACGAGAAATACACCGGGACAAAATCGAAGCGCAGGAAGGGATGTCTTGCCGGTTGATGGTTCAAGAGTTATGACCTTTGGCGGGACGACTATACATTGGGCGGGATGGTCTTTTCGGTTAAAGCCCGAAGATTTCAAGCTATACACAAACACCGGACACGGAATAGATTGGCCCATCGATTATGACGACCTGGAGCATTACTATGGGGAGGCGGAAGAATATATCGGTGTATCCGGAAGTCCGGTGGGACAAAACACACCACGAAAAAAAGGATACCCGTTTCCACCGTTTCCCTTTACCCTTGAAGATGAGCCGGTGATTCAGGCCTTTCGAAAGCTCAAGATTGAATATTCAAACGTCCCTATGGCGCGGCATGGTTCTACACAGACGGACTCTCCGCACGCGCCGTGCAAAACAACCGGAACATGCGACTATTGTCCTTTTGGGGCGCGCTATAGCGCCAATAACTTCCTGAACGAAATGATGGAGTGGAACCGTTATCCGAACTTTGAAGTCAGGTTGAACAGTGTCGTTCAGGAAATAATGATGAAAAGCAAAACCGAGGCCAAAGGTGTTAAGTTCTTTGATAAAGTAGAAAATAAGATGCGGGAAGTTTCCGCCAAACATATTGTGGTTGCCGGTGGTACGATAGAGTCTCCCAAATTGCTGCAACGTTCGAAGAGCAAGTTTGCGCCGAATGGAATAGGTAACGACAATGACCTGGTGGGTCGTTACCTGTTGATTCAACCCTGGACGACGTTTACCGGGGTCGTCAAGGCGAACCCGAAAAAGATGCAAACGGTTATGGCATTTCCTACGCTTTGTACAAGACATTTTGACAGCAAAAAAGAGCAGGACAAAGGAAAGTTTATTCTGGCCAACTGGCCTCCGGCAACTTTGCCCACAACTTTATCAACGATGATGCAAAACGGTGATAGCTCCCGGGATATTAAAAAAGCCATTTCGGAAAATTATACGGTTACGATCAACGGACAATCGGAAATTTTTAGTGAGCACAGAAACCGCGTCTATAACCTGGAAAGTAAGGTGAATCAAATTGGGCTATATGAAACGGTGGTTGATTTTACAAAACCTGCCGGATTTGATCACCGTTTGGAAGAAATTAAAGAGCATGTGCAGAAGGTTTTTCTTGAAATGGGAGCCAAGATGGATCCACATTTTAGCACATCGATACGGGCCGATCACGCTTCGTGTACCTGTAGAATGGCGAAGTCCCCGAAAGAGGGAGTGGTAGACAAAGATCTGAAAGTGTTTGGCACAGAGAATGTTTATGTATGTTCGAATGCGGCCTTTTCATCAATGGGCGCAGTCAACCCGACGCTTACTCTTGCGGCATTGTCAATACGATTAGGGGATCATTTGTCTAAATCACAAAAGGGATAAGGTAAAAAAATGTCAAAACTGGAAATACAAAAGAAACCTCTGTATGAACAATTGCAAGCGGCGTTTTTATTAGAACTCTCTACATTACCCGCTTATTTGAGTGCATTGTTCAGCATCAAGCCCGGTAAAAACGGCGAAGCCGCAGAAATTATACATAGTGTTATAATGGAAGAAATGCTGCACATGACGATGGCGGGCAATTTGATGAGTTCCATCGGGGGCCAGATTGAGTTGAGTCAAAAGACGGTTCCTGCCTACCCATTTAACCTGGAATTCAAAGGGAAAAAATTTAAAGATCGTGACTTTGAAGTCAACCTTGAGGTATTCGGTAAAGATGCAATAGAAACTTTTATGAAAATTGAAATGCCGTCGGACATTGCAGAAATCCAGGCTAAAAAATATACCGGAAAAACGCAAACAGTGGTGCCTGGCATTTCGATTGGAGAGTTTTATGCCGCTGTCGAAAAAAACCTGGCCGACCTCTGCGCCCAGTATTCGGAAAAAAAAGTGTTTAGCGGTAAAAAAAATATTCAGGTGAGTGAAAATTATTATTGGGCCGGAGGGGGGAAGCCGATCGTCATTACAAATCTCAAAAAAGCGAAGCAGGCCGTTGAGGTGGTTGTTGCTCAGGGAGAAGGAGCCACTTCCAAGACCATCTTTGACGAGGATCATAAAATATTCGGGCAAAGGCCTGATGTCGCCCATTATTTTAAATTTGCCGAAATTTTTTATGCGAGGAAATACAAGCCTCAGGACCATCCATTAAAACCGCCTACGGGTAAAAAAATTGAAATCGATTATCGGGAAGTTTATCCGATCAAAAAAAATGCGACTTCGGAAGATTATAAAGATCATCCGGAGCTATTCGCTTTGAATACTCGGTTCAATAAGGCGTATACTCTGATGTTAATTCAAATACAAGAGGGTTTTACCGGGCATCCGGAAAACTTGTATACCGCGATTATCAACGGGATGCATTCTCTTTCGGGTATTGCTCGTGAAATGGTAATAATGCCAATCAAGGGTAACTCGAAATTTCACGGAACTCCGACATTTGAATGGGTAGATCCTGATTATTTAAAATAATATGTTTGTTCGACAAAAATGTTCCAATATATTGCGCAAAGCTCTGGAGAAAGCCGTTTTCTATGTCAATAAGCCGAACACGATTTATGATCATGAGGGAAGAGAGCCATATCTTTCCCGGTATCATTTGCTTCGGCAAAGAAAATCTACCGACGGAGAGCATCCCTATGACAAGTATGGTCGCCCCAAAAGCAATATCGTCAGGCCAAAAAGGTGCAGTCTGGTCCTTCACCACTTTCATAAAAGCGACTCTACGAAAAAATTTCATAATCATGGTTGGACATTCGGACTTTCTTTTATTTTAGCCGGCGGCTATATCGAAGAAAGACTTATCGGTGATGAGGTCGTAAAAAGAGTGGTGAAGCCTTTTTCATTTGTGTTTTTTCGGCCGCATCATTTTCATCGTGTTGAGCTGATTGACGAGAGCTGCTGGACAGTGCTTCTTCACGGGCCAAGAAAAAATGAATGGTATTATAAAAGTCCGGGCGAGCAAGAGGTTGTTCCATGGGACTCCCATGTTAAACTGGAAAAGTCCGTCATTGGCTGATAAGAGATCACGGCAGATGCAATGGCCGGGAATCATATTAAAAAAAACGAAAAGAATGGAATGGAGAAATTGAAATGCCAACTAAGACGAAAAACAAAAAGCTGAATATCGAGTATACTCAAAAGGGATTAGCATCTTTACCTGAATTTGCCCACTTCGCAACGTTTCACTTAAAAAGTGACCTGCGAAAAGGGTATTACCAAAAATGGGTGAATGTGGTTAAGAACATTGAAAAGGAATGCGTCGGCACAAAAAATGAGGTGGTGTGCGTTGCTGGGGTTGATTTTAACTTGTGGAAAGACTGGTGCAGTCATGAGACCATGCCAAAACCGGTAGGTGATGCGCAATATGATTTACTGCATAATAAACCGTTTATCCATACCGGAGGAGACCTCTGGTTTCATATTAAAGGCAACACCGAAAAGGGTTGCGAGGAAATTTTTAATCAGATTGTAAATCTGCTGGATTCGGACACACAAGGCGACGGCAATGATAAAAAGAATATCCAGGACACACGGGCAAGCAAGATGCATGGCGGAAAAGTTTTTGGCGGCCGCTTTATTGACGGGTTGGTCAATCCCGTTGACGAAGTCAATCTTTCGGCTAATATTGTCGTCGGGGAAGAGGATGACAATTATCGAGGGGCATCCTTTGTGATACAGCAAAAGTTTAAACACAATTGGGATCAGTTAAACGATATGAACCTGATTGAAATGGAAAATATGATCGGGCGCAATCATCAAAATACCATCATTCCCATGCGTGAGGATAGAAGCCATATCCGGTGCGCGCGCCATACGAGTGGCGAAAAATTGACGCAAAAAATTTTCAGGCAGGCTCTGCCTTATGGCAGTTCAGGTGTAAAAGGCCAGGAAGAAGGCGTCTACTTCGTGGCCTATACGAAAACCTATGCGGTGTATGATGACTTAATTCAAAGTATTGTTGGGCCGGAAGCCGGTTTTGTAAAAGATAAGATGTTAAGTAATTCTCATGCGGTATCGGGTAATTTCTGGTTTGTTCCGCCGGCAAAATATGCCGGGGTATCCCCCGATACGGACAAAATTGATGTGCCGTTAAATGATTATTTCAATTTACGGAGTAAAAACGGTCTGATGTATTATAACACCAAAGATTTTCTACACCAAGCTGGCGGGGGCTCGGCCGAAAAGCTGGAAATCAGCGATCGAATTTTATTGTTATTGTCGCAGGTTTTTTCTCGCTGGAATGACACATGGGATATCCATGTGAAGATGCCCCCTCTCGGTCATTTGCAGGGCTATCTTGAAGAACCGCGGTGGAAAGAGTATAAAGACAAGCTTCAAAAGAAAGATTCTTCAGGGAAAAAGAAATCGGCGGCTTTGAGGAAAGGCCTGGCAATTAAAATCAGTCTCTCCGATGTGCTGTTGCGCCAACAGTTTCGCGATGAAGCTCTCTTGTACAATATCAAACCGCATGAAATTATCGTCGGGAATATGCCGCCTCTGACGCTGGGAAGCGGATCGCAGGTGATGGAGTACCTGGATGAGCAGGAAAAAATTGAAGCCTTTTTTGGTATGCGAAATGAATATTCTTCGGCCGGCCATAATATTCCCAATTACAAAAAACTTTTACGTGTCGGCGTCAAGGGATTGCTTGAAGAGGTCAAAGGGCTGCTCCATGAGGCAGTGAAAAAAGGGGAGCAAGGCGGCAAAGATAGTTCTTCTGTCGAATTTTACCAGTCGGCTGTCTGGTCTCTGGAGGGGTTAAGTGATTTTATCATGGCTTATTCAACCCTGGCAGGTAAAATGAAAAATGCGACTCCGACGAGCGCCGTTGTAGAAATAAAAAACTATCACGAGATAGAAAATCGGATGAAGCGCCTGGCCACGGAAAAACCGGAGGGACTCCTTGAATCGATTCAGTTGATCTTTATAACCAACTGTGCCTTACATCAGATTGGCGAACCGATGTCTATTGGCCGTATTGATCAGTTACTCATTGAGGCCTATAACAATGACAAGAATCTTTCCGAACATGAGGCTCAGGATATCATAGATGCGTTCTGGTTGAAAATGGACGAGACCGTACTTTATAACCGCCAGTTCATGAATGACTACTTAACCTATGGAACGGGAGCCATTTTCTATTCAGCAAGCAACTTTCCCCAGGGATCGGCCCTGAACCAATGGGTGCAGCAGGCGACGGTGGGCGGTTATCTGCCCAATGGCAGTGAACCTGGCGATGATGGATGTAATGAGATCACGCTGATGTCTCTTCGTTCAGCCAGACGTCTTCCGCTTAACGCGCCTTGTTTGTCTTTGCGATTACATAAAAATATGAACAAGCCAATTCATGAAAAGATTTTTAAAGAGGCTGCCAGAGCGATATTGTCGGGTGGAGCACACCCTGTTTTGATTAACGATGATAAACTTGTTGAAGGGTTGGTCAAAAGCGGTGTCGATAAAATTGCGGACGCACGCGATTTTACCTGTGATGGTTGTTTTGAACCGATCATCGGAGGGAAGTCGGAATGGGCTTTCAGCTATATTCCTCTTTTGCCGATAGTTGGTATGGCGATGAACCAGGGGGCGACCATTGAAGGCGCCGGTTGGATATATTTGCGCGGTTTGAAGTCAAGTTGGAACTCTCCTCCGCCTGAGACGATCAAAACATTTGACGAACTTATCGGTCATTTCTATACCCATTTGAAGTGGGCGGTCAGCACATTTTATAACACGTTGATGAATGGCTATGGGGCTTTGTGGGATGTATGTCCGAGCCCATTGTTTTCTTCCATGACGGATGGATGCCTCGAGAGCGGGCGCGATATGACCAACGGGGGAGCCGAATATCATATCATCTCTCCCATGTTGAATGGAATCACAAACACCATCAACTCGCTCTATGCGATAAAGAAAATGGTTTATGACAATGACACGGCTGTTACTACATTGCCCGAACTTTTGGAGGCCTTATGGAACAACTGGGGATTTACAATGCAGGAACCGTTTCAAAACGTCATAGCCGGGAAAGGGAGATCACAAGACAGGGCAGCATACTATAAAGAGCTGCGAAAAACGGCGCTTGCATTACCTAAATTTGGCGAAGGAAAGGATAAGCATATAAAAGAGTTTGGCGCCAATGTCGTGGAGAGATGCGTCCAGATCATTGTGGAAGGGTTGGAAGAAAAAACGGCCCTGCCGTCCATCTACAGCGCATACCAGGAACTGAAGAAGAAGTATGCCATCGAAGGGCGCGAATTTAAATTTACAGTAACTCCCGGAGTGGGGACGTTTGAAGATAATATCGGTCTGGGTATTGGAATGGGAGCATCGGCTGACGGAAGATTGTCTGGCGAAACTATCGCGGATGATTTTTCTGCGGTGCCGTCACCGTCGGACCAACCACCGAGAGACGAGACCTATGATATTTACAAAGGTCTGAGTGATTGGAATGTTCCGTCAATTAATATTGGCCTTTCTAACACCGCACCGGTGGATATCAATGTAAGAGAGGACTTTCCGTTGGAAGGCATGGAGAAAGTGATCCGAGATTTCGCGAAAGGGGAAATCGGATCAAACCTTCTCACCATCACAACAGCCGACCAGGAAACCTATAAAAACGCGGCGATCCTTCCCGACAAATATGACCTGGTTCGTATCAGACAAGGTGGTTGGAGCGAGTTTTATGCGATGATGTTTCCTCTACACCAGGAGTATATCATCCGGCGGCCTTATTACGGCTTAAAAAAATAATTAAATTAAATAAGGAAAACAAAATGAGAAAATTATTTATATTGGCTTTTATTATATTTCAGTTTCAATGCTGGCCCAATGGAAAGGTAACAGTCAAAGAAAGTTCGGTAGAGAGTTTTGCCGACCTGGCTGAGGTTGTTAAGAACTTCGGGGCGGATGAAATGAAGAGAACGCTGGTTGTGATGGATGATGACGACACCCTTACGATGATGGAATGTACAAATCCCGATCGCACCTCGAGTTGTCAGTATCTCGGGGGGCCCGCATGGTACAGTTGGCAGAGTAACTTGATAACGGAATATGAGAAAAGTGCTGATAAAAAAATCCCGCTACTGCCTTATCAAGTAGCTGTAAATCAAACAGATCTGCTGAAGATTAGTTCACTGTTGCTCTCCATAAATGAGATGGTATACACGGAGAATAATATTCCCGAGATTCTGCTATCGTTAAGCCAAGCGGGCGTCAAACTGGTGGTGCTTACGGCAAGAGGATCATCGAACATATCTGCTACAGAAGCCCAGTTTTCTGCGAGAAAAGTTGCAGGCGGAGAATATACCGATTTTCTTGACCTGATCAGTAAAAATAGCCTCAAAGGTAATAAAAGTGGTATGACCAGCATTGCGAGTCCATTCATTCCCAAACACTGCAATATGAATCCTGACCTGCCGAATGCTCGACTTGCAAGTTACCGGCAAGGGGTAATGTATGTGGCCGGACAAAACAAAGGAGCGATGCTACAATGTCTGCTTTCTCTAACGGACTCGTCTAAAATCAGGAATATAGTATTCATTGATGATACAAAGCAAAATGTGAACGATGTATATAATGCTTTTTCAAAAAGCCAGAATTATAATGTAACAGCGCTTCATTATACAAAATTGCAGAAGCATAAATTGGCTCTTACCGAAGGTGGCCGGGCAAAAGAATATCAAAAAGCGGCTAATACTCGCTGGGTTTCTATTAAAAATAACCTGAACCAACAGTTGATATTACCCGCAATCCCGAAATAAAAATATTTCTGAGGCGATGATGGACGAGCGAACAGATGGGTTAGGATATTCCAGAAAATTAATTGAAGAACTGGGGCTTGTACCCTTGTCTGGGGAGTCGGGATATATTGGTTATATCTCAACCTCGCAAATTGAGGTGACGCAGGAAATTGACGGAAAACCATGCCGCTTAAAAGCAAATGGGTCGATCTACTATTTGCTGAACAAAGATCGGCCGATGAATTATTTACATTGGCTCTCCCCTGATGATACTCATATCTTGCTTCAGGGGGGACCCGTTCATTATTATGAGTTTCGTGAAACCGAAAATAAACCTGTTTCAACCCATCATCTCCTTGGCGCCAATATATTAAAGGGTGAAAGACCAGTGTTGATGATTCCCGGAGGGAGCTGGAAAGCGCTGATCTTGCCCGTTGATGTCGAATATGCACTGCTGTCGACGATTTTAACTCCTCAATGGTCTGATAGCCCGGACCGGTTGCATATCGGCGCCGGGGAGGATTTTATCAAAAAATATGTAAATACTTCCGGATGGGCGACCGAGGAATTTTTATTAAAATTGATCGGGCCTAATTATGGCGGTTTTTTACCGCATAATTAATTTTCTGATTTAAGGTAAATGAGGGGGTGAAAAAACTTCTTCCATATGATATCCAAATATCGCCAGGAGCCTCGCGAAAATGTGCGTTTAGCTATTTCACTGCATTGAAAAGAAAAAAACTGGAACGTTATCACTATATTCTAAATTTGAACACGAGTTATGCATTGCAGTCTCAATGATAAATTTCTTAATTCAACATCTTTATTCCAATAATTCTTAGCCTTGAATCGGTAGCATTATGTGCATAATGACAAAATGGTATTACTTTTTCTTCGGGGGGCGTTTACCGGACGATTTGCCCGAAGGTTTTTCGTCGAAGAGACGGTGATAACGGTACGAGAAGGTTTGACGCGGAATCCCCAGCAGCATGGCGGCGTTGGACTGGTTATGACCCGTATGTTCCATGGCCCACTGGATGATTTTTTTTTCTTCTGCCTCGAGAAGTTCGACCAGGGTTTTGCCGGAATAGTCCGGCCCGGTCTGCGCGGGTGATTTTTTCTTTTGAGGAGCATCGGCGGTAGCCTGCGGGGTGTGCCCGGGCGGGGCAGGCCTTGAGGCATGTTCTATCCAGAAGATATAACCGATTACCCTGGCCCGCGGTTCGTCGTCGCCGAGAATGCTTTTCATCTGGAGCAGGTAACCGGGCGGCGAGTCGGGCAGGTTGAGTACCGAGTCGATTTCCAGGTTTCCATCAAAGGCCATTTTGGCCATGATATCCCGCGTTACGCGCATCAGGCGTTTGACCCCGAGCGTTTCCCGGTTTTGCTGTTGTAACTTTACCCAGTCCTGGTTATAGAAGAGAACTTCGCCGCGGGTGTCGAGGGCCAGCATGGGAATCGGAAGGGCCTCGAGGGTTTTAATGCTCACGTAATCGGCGTCGTGAAAACGGGAATTTTTTTCATTGACATTCGAAGATTTTTCGAAGCCGCTTTTTTCAGGCGAATTGTCCCGGGCAATATTTTTAACGTTGTTTTCCAGGGCCGTCGCAATTTGAAATCGAATCTCCGGCTTTACCGGGGCGACCGTTGCCGGTTTTAAAATTTCGTCGACCAGTTCTTTTGTAAATTTTTCTTCGGCTAAAGTCTTTTCAGTAACCGGGTCGGCGTCTTCGCCGTTTTCATGACCCGCAATGGAGGTTTGCAGGATTTCTTTTTTTGTCCAGAGAGCCGTGAAAATACCGCCTGTGTCAACAACGGGTAGAACTTTTCGCTCGTTGACTTCAATACCGTGGCGAAGAAACAATTCGTGGGCCTCGTCCCTTGAGTGTATCATGTGCATGGGAATTTCACGGATCGTATCGGCATGAGACAGGTCGCTCATCAGCTCTTCGATGACCCGTTTATGAATGACCCCGACGATCTGTGACTGTTGTACGCAAAGCAGGGCGTCAGCCTGGTACTGAAAAAAAGTCCGCATTAAATTTCGAAATACGCCGGCTTCCATACTTGTTTCTCTGTGACTACGGATGAGACTGCAAAAAAGACACTCCTTGTAAAGGAGCTTATATTTAATAGTCTAGTATCTAATGGAACTTCCAGGCGAAGTCAAGCGAGAGGGTTGGGCAACGGGCGCTGATGCGGTCGACTTTGTTCAAGGGGCCGACGCCGGGCGGTGTTCCGGTAAAGATAATATCGCCGGGAATAAATTTCCAGATGCTGCCGATGTAGTGGACGATTTTCTCGACGGGAAACATCATCTGGGAGGAATTTCCCTGCTGGCGCATCTGGCCGTTGACATAGCCGGCAAAGTCTATCGCGTGAATATCGATCGAAGAATTGTATTCGACAAAGTCCCCCAGCGGGGCGCTGTCTTCAAAGGCCTTTGAAATTTCCCAGGGGCGCCCGGATTTTTTCAGCTCCCCCTGTAGATCTCTCAGGGTCAGGTCAAAGCCCACGGTCAGCCCTTTTATGAACGAAAGCGATTCGGCCTCGGTTTTTACATGGCCCGATTTCCCGATATACAGAACCAGTTCGGTTTCAAAATGGAGATTTTTGCCATGAACGGGAAAATTCAACTCCTTGCCGCTTAGCGCAATCGACTGAGGGGGTTTCATGAACACGACCGGCTGGTCGGGCGTGTTGCTTCCAAGTTCCCGGATGTGTTCTGCGTAGTTCATGCCGATGCAGAACACCCGCCCGACCGGAAGAGACTTGCTTAAAAATCGTACATGCATGAGGTATTAAAATATGTGTCAAGTACGCGGTAAACCTTGTTGACGGGGGTTTTGGCGCCCAGGCTCTTGACTTATACGATAATTTGAAAAAGTTCAAATAAATATTTATTCTTGTAAATATGGGGGGAGTTTATATTTGGTAATTTGGGCAAATCAACCGACGCTTTTATTGTCTCACCTTAATGGCGAAGAAAATTAATACACATAGAAAGATATAAAAACCAGGCAGGAAGATCATACATGGAAAATGAATTTAAAAAGAACATTCGTTATTATATCCCTCGGAGAGTCACGAGGGTTCTTGCTCAAAATAAAAGTCGTCTTCATAAAATCGAAAAACTTCGCGGCGGAATACTGTACTTTGATCTTGTTAAATTTACCACATTGACGGTCATGATCTCGGAATCGGGGCCGAGGGCCGCCGAGACCCTTCATGAGCTCATGACGAAATACTACGACCTGATGATTGACATCATTCACAGCTATGGCGGGGTCGTTTACCAGTTTGCGGGGGATTCCGCCATAGCCGCATTTGAGGAAACCGGCGGCGACGAACAGGAGATGATACGCGTGATTTGCGCCTGCGCCATCGAAATGCGGGAGGTTCTTGAAAATTCCAACCTGCGATACAAAGAGCTGAAGTTTGCCGCAAAATTTTCGGTGGCCTTTGGCGATTACTGCCAGGTTCTGCTCGGGGAAGACGCCACCTATTACCAGGTGGCGATTCTGGGGGCGGCCATCGACAGGGTGATCCAGGCGGGGGCCTCGGCTACCGAGGGCGATATCATGATTGCCCCGGAAATAGCCGAGGCCCTTAAAGAAGAGGCCGTATTCGCATCGAGAGACGGCGCCAGGTGCATCGAAAAACTAAATCGACCCGCAACTCCCCCGGAGATCGCGCCAGAACCCGTAATCGAAGACGAAGAGAAGTTTTTACGAAAATGCGCCCGGTTTATGCCGCCTGTTTTAACCAAAAAAATCGAAGCTGCGATCATGGGCTATATAGGGGAATTTCGCGACGTCACCTGTTTATTTATCCAGGTCGAAGGGGTAGAAAATTCCCAGGGCAAAAAATCCATTGAGAATTTAAACGAAATATATAAACATATCTGTGAGCTTTGCAATACCTATGGCGGAATATTGATACAAAGCGATTTTACGGACAAGGGTTCGGTATTCCTGCTTCTTTTCGGGGCGCCCGTTGCCCTTGAAAAAAAAGAACTCATGGCGGTGTACTTTGCCCTCCGGCTGAAAGTGACCGGCAAACTATTCCCGTTTATACACAAGATCAACGTTGGAATTGCCAGCGGACCATTGTATTGCGGCGACATCGGTTCCACCAAGAGCCGGGGATATTCCGTGATGGGTAGATCGGTGAACCTTGCCTCAAGACTGATGGAATACCCCACGGGGGAATATCCGGCGATCGACCAAAAAACGGCAAAATCTCTTCCAGAGACATTTGATCTTGAGGAAATCGAAGGGGTGAGGCTTAAGGGCATTGAGACAAGCCTCAGTGTTTTTGTGGTCAAGGGCGAAAAAAGAGAAATCCAGGAGAGCGTAAGCGAAGGCGCCCTGGTCGGCAGAAAAAAGGAGCTTGCCCTTTTCAAAAAACTGTTGGTTGACGCCTCGGTTTCGGGCATTACCATCGGGTTGATCGGCGATGCCGGCGTCGGAAAATCCCGCCTGACCCAGAATTTTCTTTTGGAGGCCCGACGGGCGAATTTTCAGATTTTCACCGGGATCAGTTACTCCTATGAGAAATTTACCCCGTACTTTCCCTGGAAATATATCCTGGTAAAAATATTTGACATTAATGACGAAATCCTTACCGAAATGGCAATCGCCCGGATTGAGGACGTCTTGAAAAACCTGGAAAATTTTGAGACAAAAAAGAGCGCCGCAAAAGCCTGGGCGAGGGTTTTTTACCGATTGATCGGCGGGTCCGTCGACGAGATTCCCTATACCTTGAATATGGACCCGAAAAAAAAGAACGAGCAGATTTTCGCCATCGTCGGCTCGATTATCGAACAACAGGCGCGCCAGGGGCAGACCTTTCTTCACTTTGAAGACTTTCACTGGATCGATGAGGGCTCCGGAAACCTCATTCGGTATATTCACGACCTGAATATTCCGGGTTTGATCATATTGATGGTTTCGCGTCCCGAAGGCCCGATCTATCGTTTTGAGTCTTTTCCCAGGTATACGCATTTACAACTGGGGGAATTTTCCGATGAAGACGCCCTGGAGTATGTGGTCATGAAGATGGATCTTCAAAAGAGAGACGCCGGTTCGGAAAAGCTTGAAAAGGAAATTCTGCAGAAGGGACGGGGAAATCCCTTTTTCCTGGAGTCGATCGTGTACTCCCTGAGGGAACAGGGCGTACTGATCGAGGGCGGAGAGGGAAGATATGTCTTGTCTGGTGATAATTTGCAATTTGAAATTCCAGATTCGATTCAGGGCGTACTGCTTGCGCGAATTGACCGGCTCAGCGAGGCCGAAAAACTGGTTTTGGTCAATGCCTCGGTCATAGGCCGGTTATTTGCCTTCAGTCTTTTAAAGTCCATCGCGACCGAACAGGGAGATAACGAACTGCTTTTTCATCTCGAGCAGCTGGAAACCAGCGATTTTACCATCCTGGAAACCAGGGAGCCCCTGTCGTATTTATTTAAACATGTTTTGATCCGGGATGTCGTATACTATTCGCTTTTAAATTCCACCAGGGAAGCCCTTCATAACCGTGTTGCCCTGTATCTTGAAGGTCTTGGCGAAGAAAAGATTCGGGAAAATATTGACCAGTTGGCTTATCATTTTTTTAACGCCAAAAACAACGATAAGGCCGTCGAATACAGTCTCATGGCCGCCAGAAAGGCCAAAGAGGCCTATTCCATTTCAGACGCCATTCACCATTATGAAAACATCATCGAAATGTTGAACGACAAAAAAGACCAGTCAGAATTTATCTGTGACATAAAAATTGAATTGGGCAATGTATACCGCCATGGGGGACATTTTGCCGAATCGCTTGAAATTTTCCGGGATACGCTGGAAAAGGTCAGGGACCGGAAAAAACTGGCCCGAATTCATATCGGGCTTGGCCAGGTTCACCAGGAACAGGGCGACACGGATCTTGCCGTGGTGGAACTTGAAAAGGCCATGACCCTTCTCGGGAAAAAGGTTCCCCGAAGCGGAACCCTGGCGACATTGCTTACGGCTATCCAGTTGTTGAAGCGGGGAATCTACTGGTTGCTGCCGGTTCTTCCTCTTAAGGTGTCCGGGGAAAAGGTCGGCATATACGAGATGCGTTTTGAGGTTGTCGAATTCCTGGCCAAGATATACTACTTTTGCAACGTCGAAAAATTCGGGTGGGCAAATTTGATCCAGGTCAATATTGCCGACCGCCTCGACAACGACCGTTTTAAAGGGCGTTCCTATGCCTCGCTGGCCCTGGTTTATGGCGCCCTGGGACAATTTACCCTTGCCGATAAAAATATCCGAAAGAGCGAGGTATATGCCAGAAGATCGAGCGACCCGATGACCGAGGCAATTTCCTGGCAGCGAACGGCAACGATCGAGATGTACCGCAACAATACGGAACTCTGGTACAAGAAGTTAAAAAAATCGGCTCCGTTTCACGAGAAGTTTGGCGAAACCTGGGAAAAGATCCTGACTCTCGGGGCGATGAACGTTCCCTTGATGTACCAGGGGAAGTTTCGCGAGGCAAAAGAAAATAACGCCAGGGTTTTAAAACTGGCCTTTGCGGAAAACATTAAACAGTTTCAGTGCTGGGGTCTGCTCACCGACGGCATTACCAGTTACTGGCTGAACCAGGCCGATGCCGATCGTTGTATTGAAGACATTTCAAGAGCGATTAAAATCGCCGAACAGGGTAACGACCTGGGGGGTTATACTTCCGCAACACGTTATCTTCTGATGATTTTGATCTGCGAGAACAGAACCGAAGACGCCCTTGACAGCGTTCGGCGGGTGCTGGTGAAACTGGACCAGATGACCTCGATTATACCCCATTGTCAATCTACCTACTTTCAAATTCTAGAGGTTGTTGAAATGAGCCTTGAAAAAAATCTCCTGGAACCCGGCGAGGCCGAAAAAATCCGCAAACTTGCCCTGGGGAAGCTTAAAAAACTCGGCAGGAAATACAAATATATCCGGGGTTTTTCACTGAGAGCCCAGGCAAGAGATTTTGTCTTTAAAGGGAACAAGGGCGCCGCCAAAAACCGGATCCTGGAGGCGGTGGACTGGTATGAAAAAAGTGAAAACGAATGGGATAGAACCAGAACCTACTACGATGCGGCCCGGATGGTTCCCGAAAAACGTTTTGAGTTTATAGATAAAGGCATAGCCCTCTGTGAAAAAAACGGCTATGCCCGGGACCTTCAACGCTTCCAGGGGTTGCGTGAATCATTTTAATATCCTGCCTGGCGGTTAAATGGCCTCGAAGGACCGCTGACCAGGCAGCCTGAAAAAATGCTACTCACTGCAAGAACCTGTGATTGCATTTTCAGGCTGCCCCGATCTGGTCAGGATTTTTACCCGGTAATGTGAACCGAATAGGCGGAAAACTCCCGCGCTTTTGAGTTTTAAAAACCAGTCGACCTTTTTTCTATCTCGAAGATAGCGCCGTTAAAAGATTTATCATCGTAGTAGAAACTTAAACCGGTTGACAGGGCGTTCATTTCCAGGGTCGTTCGCGCCAGGATATCCTGAACTAGTATCGATGTGCTGTTACTATACGATGTGAAATAGGCTGCCTGGGTTATCCAGTGAGCGACAGGTTCGACTTGAAGCATCGCGCCGATATTGCGCTTTCCCTTTAATATGGTATTCCAGAAGCGGCTTCGTTCGATAAAGCGATTTTTACGTGGGGACAAATATATTTCATCGCCAAACGGCATGGTAAAACGCCCCGGTTTTAAATTCTTATAGCGACATAACCAGCCCGGCAAAATCAGCCGCCACTTCGGCATGTTTAAACTGATGGTCGTTTTTGTCTTTGAAGATCATGAAAAAACGTTTTTGCCCTTTATCTTTCGGATCTCCGGGAGGGCGGCTTTGGCTGATTTTCCCGCCATTTTGATAGTTTTTTTGGGTGGCTTTCGGGGTATTCAGCTTGGCGTTCAGCGGTTGATCACCTGGCGACTGAAGGTATTCGAGAAGTTCGTCGGGGCTGTACCTGGCTTCAATGATTTTCAAAAAGGCGTCATTTTTAGAGGCCCGGGCTTCAAGAAGGGCAATCTCGTATCGCGCCATGGCGTCATAACGGTTTTTCAGGTCGACGTTGTCAGGCAGGGCGTTTAAAAGTAAAAGCCGCAGGGAGTCAGCCATTACCGGGTATTGGGAATCCGGAGCATCGGGGTCGGGGAGGGTGACATGGTCGATGTTTTGTACCAGGAACGAGGCCGTCGTATCGCCAAGGCCTTCGCAGGCCAGGAGGATGCTGGCGGGCATCAGTTTTTCGATGACCAGGCCGAGATATTCAAATTTTAAAGATTTAATTCTCTTGTCTTTGTCTATCGGAAGGTGAAAGTACAGGGAAAAAATTTCCGGGAACGGTTTCATCATTTCGCGAAGTCTGCCCCACCGCAAAGGGATGTCCGTGGCGGCGACGCTGCCATAGTCGTCGAACGACAGCCTGTCCTTGTATTTTTCGTATAACGGGGATCCGACCAGGGGGGCAAGCGTATGAATTTTGACCTGGGCCATGTCACGGCAGAGGCGCTTTGCCTTCAGGGCGTAGGCAAAGATGGCGGCGATGTCGTCGTCATCCTCTTCGGGGAAGCCGACGATAAACGAAAGGCCAAACCGGATATTGAGCGATACGGCGTTTTCCAGGGGGATGCCAAATTTATGGATATCAAGTCGTTTGTTGACCACCTTTTGCATTTTTTCTGTGGCGCTTTCCAGTCCCACAAAAATTTCGTTACAACCTGCGTCGCTCATCGCGGCTAGCATTTCCCCGTCAAGCGTATCGAGCCGGGCATGGCATTTCCAGACCAGCCCGGGCAGGCGGGTTTTGATTCCCCGGCATAATTCAAAGACATAGTTTCTTTTAAGGGTAAGAAGGTCGTGACTGAAAATGATTCTTGCCGAACCGAGTTTCTGCCGTATCGCCGCAATTTCATCGAGAACGCGATCGACCGATTTGAGCCGGTACTTTCGCTTGAAAAATTCGGAGGTGGAACAAAACGTACAGGTGAAGGGGCAGCCCCTGCCGACTTCCACCGAAACGCCGTTGTAGTCTCCGTAGGACTCTGAGTTTTGCCCGGCATAAGATTGCTCCCGAAACGGGTAATCGAGGCAGGGCAGCTCGTCCAGGTTTTTTATGCCCTCGGGCCAGCCGTTATCGACAATACCGCCGGGGCCCCGGTAAACCAGGCCCGGTATGGAAAGTATGATTTTATCGGTTAGTATTGTCTCCATGCTGTCTTCGTGCATTGATTCGACGAAATCCGGAAAAACAAAATCGGCTTCGCCGCGAAAAATAAAATCTACCTGGGTGAAATTTTCAAGAGTTGTTTTGGCGCAAAAGGCCGTTCCCGGGCCGCCAAAAACAACAAGGCATTTCGGTAAAATGTTTTTCACCCGCCGGGCGACATCCAGGGCGATGGCCAGGTTGTTGGTCATTGTGGAAAACCCCAGGATGTCCGGTTGCGAAGCGACGATTTTGCAGGCGATGGCGTTGAGCGTCTCTTCGGCATCCTGTTGCCGAAGTCGGCTAAATTCAATTAAATCCAGGACTTCGCATTCCAGGCTACGCCGTTTCAGGCAGGCCGAAAGCGTAAGAACGCCCAGGCAGTTGTGCAGCGATTGCGGCGAGGAAAACGAAATCTGGTGCGTTGCGATAAGTACGGTCTTCATGAATCGATCCAAATATTCCCGGCGGTTGCTCTTTTTACCGGCTTGCCTCCGAAAGGTACAACAATTCTGCGGGAATTTCGCGGGTCTTGACCCGCCGTTCGTTTTCATCCCACAGGATCAAATAATATAACGGCTGTCGCGTTACAATTAAATTTTCAAAAGTCGGTTTGACGTTACCGAAAGCCGGCAGGTTTTCGGGCATTTCGAGCGGGTTAAAAAAGACCTCGATTATTCGAAACGTTCCCGTTTTTTTTGTCTGCTGAATTTCGAACCTGGCAATTTCATACCTGGCCATGGCGTCAAAAATCTTTTGCGCTGCCGGGGCGTCTTCGAGGCTCTGAAAGATAACCTCCCTGAGGGAATCCGCCGCAATTACGGACCCGGGGTTTCCCTCGGTCCAGGGGTCGGGTAAAACGACCCGGTCGATATCCCGGACAATGATATCGGCCAACGTTTCATTCAGCCATTCGAAGGCAAACCGGATCGACCGGGCAAGGATGCTCTCGATCGCCGCGGCGATGTGCTGGTACTTCAAGGCCTTTACCCGGCTGACGCTTCCCGTGTCGAGGTGAAAGTAGACGGGGAAAATGGCGGGGTGGGCCTTGATGAGATTTCGCAGGTTTGTCCATCCCAGGGGTATGTTGGTCGTGCTGCTGCTGCCGTACTCATCGTACGACAATTTGTCCTTCCACTGCTGCAGCAGGGGGGTTCCGGCCATGGGGATCAGGGCATTCAGATGCAGTTCAATTTTGTCGCGGCAAATGTATTTTGATTTCAGGGCGTAGGCGAGAAGTTGGCGGGCGTCGTTGTCGTCTTCTTCGGGGAACCCGACGATGAACGAGACGCTTATTTTAAGATTCGTGCGTTTGGCGACATCTACCAGCAGGTTAAATTTGTCCAGGTCGAGTTTCTTGTTGATCGCCCTTTGTATTTTTTCGGTGGCGCTTTCCAGCCCGACGAAGATTTCGTTGCAGCCCGCCTCATGCATTTTCAGGCACAATTCTTCGTCCAGGGTGTTTAACCTGGCAAGGCAAAGCCAGTCGGTCTTGCCGACGCGTTCCCGGATTTTCCGGCAGAGCTCCAGAACATAGCTTCGCTTTAAAGTAAATACATCGTGGTTAAATATGATTTTGACCGGGCCGAGTCTTTGGTGGATGGCCAGGATTTCCTCGATTACCCGGTCCGTCGACTTCAGCCGGTATTTTCGGCTGAAGTAAGTCGAGGTCGAACAAAACGAACAACGGTAGGGGCAACCCCGGCCGATTTCAATCGAGACCGGCCCGGCGCCGGTTTCTGCCGACCCCGGGGCGGTTTGGTGCAGGAACGATTCTCCTTCAAACGGGTAGTCCGGGAAGGGAAGTTCGTCGAGGTCGGGTATTACCTCCGGCCACCCGTTATCCGCAATAAGTCCGTTGGCGCGGTATACCAGGCCGGGTAGATCGTAGCTGGCGCGGTCTTCGACGAGAGATTCTACGAAGTCGGGAAAAACAATTTCGGATTCCCCCCGAAAGATCGCATCGACCTGGGGGAAATTTTCGAGTACCTCCTGCGCGCAAAACGCCGTGCCGGGGCCTCCAAAAACAATCGGTAAATCCGGCTGAATATTTTTAACGCGCGCCGCCAGTTCCAGGGCCACAGGCAGGTTGTTGGTCATTGTTGAAAAACCCAGGAGGCCGGGCTTTGCCGAAAGAATATTTTTAACGATCGAGTTTAAAACGTCGTCGTCGTGGCCGGCCAGGCCGTGGTACCGGACCAGGTCGGCAATTTCGCAGGGGAGGTTACGCTTTTTCAGGGCCGCCGCCAGGGAAAGTACGCCAACGCTGAGGTATAAAGGCCGGGCTGCGCCAAAGGAGACCTGGTGCGTCGCGACAAGTACGGTCTTCATATCTAGCCGTATACCAGCATGGCAACTTCAATCGGCAATTCGACGCTTTTTACATTTTGAGTTTGACTGTCCCAGAGAATCAACAAATGTCTTTTTTGCGCATCAATTTCCTCGATAAGTTCGGGGTTGGCCGCCAGGAGAGACATATCGCTTTCACTGTAGAAGACTTCGATATTCATAAAATACTCCGGAGATTTATTCTGCAGAACCTTGAATACGGACATTTCGTAGGTAGCGATGGATTGAAAGGCCAGGGCATGGCCGCTTTCCGGGCCGAGCCATTCAAGGGTTTTTGCCAGAATACGCTCAAACAAATCGTCAATTCCGTTTTTGTCATCCCCTTTGCGCCCAGTGTCGCGAAGCCAGGGAGGGACATTTTCAAAGCATTCGAAAATTACCCGGGAGAAATCCCGGCCTGATTTCAGGCGCCAGGCAAACAGCAGTGAGTTTTTCATCGCGGTTTGCAGGAAAAAGGGAAACAGCGTAAACCCGGATTCTTCCGCCAGGCGGCCAGGATATACGCTTTTCTCGTCTGCCTTTTTGGAAAGTTTAAAAAAAGACGGAAAAATTTCAGGGTAGTCCTTCATGAGGTGAAAAAGTTCGCTCCAGTGACCCGGTATGGCCGTTTCGAGAGTTTCGTAGTTCGTATTAAACTCGAGATCCTGCGTATCCCGGGGGAACATCCGCGAACCCAGTTCGATCATCAGGGGATGCATCTGGATGGTGCATTGATCCCCACAGGCCGATTTGGATTTAAAGGCCAGTTCAATCATGGCCTCGATATCCGTTCTTTCCTCGCCGGGTATGCCTAGAACAAAAGAAAATATGAAATTTATATGACGGTTTTTGAAGCTTTGCAAAACCTCGTCGATGCGGCCGAGGTCCAGGCGTTTTCCTATGATTTTCTGCATTTTGGGGGTGGCGGCTTCGATTCCGAGAAAAATAAATTCGCAACCGGCATTGACCATTTTTTCGGCAAGCGGCGGGTTGATGGTGTCCAGCCGGGAGTCGCATCCCCAGCGCAGCGCCGGGAATTGCGACGCTAAAACGCCGCACAGGTCGCCCATGTATTCCCGGTTGTAGGTCAGCAGGTCATGGATAAACCGGACTCTTTTATTTTGAATAACATGTTGCAGATCACGGATTTCTTCGGCGATTCGCCCGACCGACTTTACCCTGAATTTTCTTTTAAAATAGGTTGAGGTGGAACAAAAGATACAATTGTACGGGCAACCCCGGCCCGCTTCGATCAGGAAGCCATAGTTTCGGTCAAACCAGGCGGTTTCATATTCGTTATTCTTACACAAATCATATGCCGGAACGGGCAATTTGTCCAGGTCCGTAACCGGATCCGGCCAACCGAGATCGACAATCTGGCCGTCCCGTATATATACGAGACCTTTAATTTGAGGATTTGTAATTTTATTTTCGTATGCCGATATAAAATCCGGGAATGCATAATCGGCCTCGCCCCGGATAATAAAATCAACGAAGGGAAAGTTTTTAACAATGTCCCCGGAACAATACGAAACGCCGGGGCCGCCCAGCACGATGCAGGAATGCGCCGACTGCTTTTTTATCCGTTTTGCCAGTTCAAGCGCGATGGCAAGACTGTCCGTAATGGCGGATATTCCCACGATACCGGGGTTTGTTTTCAGGACGGACTCGGCAATTTCGTCGGCTACCTTTTCAAGTGACTGATCGGAAATGTTCCCGTAACGGACCAGGTCGACGACTTCACATTCATGCCGCCGCTGCCTGACGGCAGCGGCAAGGGCAAGAACGCCGAGTGCGCCATAAAGGGGAATTGGTTCCGCCTTTGTGACCTGGTGGGGCGACACCAGGGTGATCTTCATCGGTTTAGGGGAAATCGGGAGCCGTTACCAGCACTGGACAAAGGTCAGATCCTGCAAGGTTGGCTGTATATCCGCAACCTTGCTTTCGGCAAGATTGTCAAGATTAACGCCTTTTAATTTTGACACAAACTCCGGCGATAGCGTATAACCCGCTTCTGAGATGGTTTTTTCCATGTTTGCCTTCATGCTTTCTCGAAAAGTTGGCTCTAAAACCAATCGAGCAATTGTTTTATTTTCATCCGTATCTAAGTTTGTAGCAACCATAAAATTCCTCCATTTTTTTATTTATTCCAGATATAGAAGTTTAATGTTTATGTCAAGCGATATACGACGGAATTTCAAAATTTAAGTAATTGACTTTGGGAATATTATTTTAACCGTGTATGGGGAAATATGGTCGCGACAAGCAGTGTTGTATCGGAGCCGGAAAGTGGTTAATGTATCGGGTTACAAGCTACATAATGTACTGTATCAAAATAAGCGAACGATTGTTTACAGCGGCTACCGCGAAACCGACCGTTTCGAAATCGTATTAAAAACCATAGCCGGGGAATACCCGACCCTGGATCAAATTGGAAATATCTATAAAGAGTATAAAATACTGGAAGGTATCGACAGTCCGAATATCGTTAAAGTGTTAAGCTTGTTTGAGTTTAACGCCAAGCCCTATATCGTTATGGAAGCCATTGCAGGAGAATCGATTGCCAATGTGCTTGAAAATCGCAATTTATCGACACGGGAGTTCCTGGAACTGGCGATTGCGATAACCGACGGGATAAAAAGTATTCATGAAAAAAATATAATACATAAAGACATTAATATTAACAATATTTTATGGGATGATGTAAATCATGTTTGTAAAATTATTGATTTTTCACTGGCAACCGACCTTGCCCAGGAAAGTCTGTCGATGGTAAGCGTAAACCAGCTTGAGGGCAACCTTTATTATATTTCTCCCGAACAAACGGGCCGCATGAACGCCGTTGTCGATTACAGAACGGATTATTATTCCCTGGGAATAACTCTCTACAAAATGGCGACAGGCGTACTGCCGTTTTCCAGCGATAACCCGCCAGAGCTGGTACACTGTCATATTGCGAAGCTGCCGGTTCCTCCCCATGAAATAAACAAAAGCATCCCCAGGGTCGTTTCGGATATCATCATGAAGTTGATATCGAAAAATCCCGAAGATCGGTACCAGAGCATGGGGGGCCTGAAATATGACCTGGAAAAATGCCTGGCGACGTTAAGCGAGGGCGACATAAAATATTTTGAGATAGCGCGTTACGATATCTCCAATAAATTCCATTTGCCAAACATACTCTACGGGAGGGAAAAAGAGGTCGCCTTTTTATGGGAATCCTTTCAACGATGCTCACGGGGGTCCCGGGAGATTGTCTTTTTGTCGGGGCGATCGGGAATCGGCAAGACCTCTATCGTCAGCGAAATACACAAGTCGGTCGTGGAAAACAACGGTTTTTTTATCCGGGGTAAATACGATCACCATGATACGAGTATTCCCTATTCCGGAATCATTCATGCCTTTGAAGAGCTAATCAACCAGGTGTTGACGTTTAGCGAAGAAAAACTGGAGATCTGGCGAAACCAGATGAATATGGCCCTGGGTAATAATGGTCAAATCATCGTCGACATTTTGCCTGTGGTAGAACAACTTATCGGGGAACAGCCACCTTTGAACTATTTGCCCCCGGTAGAGTCGCAAAACCGGTTCAATATCGTATTTAAAAATTTTGTCAGAGTATTTGCCAATGAACTTTGTCCTTTGATGATTTTCCTGGACGATCTTCAATGGGCGGACCAGGCCAGTCTTGATCTGATCAGCGTTCTACTGCTTGACGTTGATTTAAATTACCTGCTCTTTGTCGGGGCCTTTCGCGACGATGAGACGGATGACAATCATATTCTCTCCCTGATGATGGATCAGATGAAGAAGGAAAAAGTTCCGTTGACCGAGGTCAAGATAGAACCCTTGAGCAAGGTTCAGATTTCGCAAATGATTTCCGGGGCGCTGGCAAAAAGCGAAAAAGAGGTTGATCAGCTTGCCGAGCTGGTTCATGCCAAGACCAAGGGAAACCCGTTTTTTATCAAAGAATTTTTAAAAACTCTTTATCGAACCAATTTAATTCAATACGTAGAAGACAGAAACGATTTTTCAAAATCGGGCTGGCGCTGGGATGTTTTACGGATCCGTCAGGAAAATATTACGGACAATGTTATTGAGTTGATGGTCGGCAAGTTTAAAAATCTCTCCAAAGATACGATAGAAATCCTGAAGGTTGCCTGCTGCCTGGGGATTCGTTTCGACCTGGCCACGTTAGGCAGAATTTTAAATAGAACAGAATTTCAAATTGTGGGCGATTTAAAAGAAGCCATAAACGAAGGAATGTTGTTAAAAGAAAAAACGAAAATAGCGTTTGTTCACAACAAGGTAATGGAGGCCACGTATTCGTTATTGAGCGAAGAAAATAAAAAAGACATTCATTATCGTATCGGCAGGGAGTATTTAAGGGAATTCAACGACGATGATCCGAAGGGCAACCCGTTTCAAATCGCCCACCAGTGGAATATGGTAAAAGAGTGTTTGAGCCGGGAAGAACAGGAGCAGCTTCTTGATATAAATTACATGGCGGGAATCAGGGCGAAGGCTTCTGCCGCCTACCAGGATGCGGCCATTTTCCTGCAAAACGGCGCCGAATTGATTCCGAGTTCCCTGTGGACCAGCAACTATGCGTTTACGTTCCAGTTTTTCAAGGCATGGTCGGAGGCCGAATACCTTGCCCGGAATTTTGATAAAGCCGAGGAGTTGTTTAAAGACATCCTTCTCAGGGCCAAAGACATCCTGGACAAACAAAAAATTTATGCGATCATGATTCGCCATTACATCACGCAGATGAAGTCCGATCAGGCCCTGGAAATCGGCAGGACCACCCTGAGGCAGTTGGGAATTCCCCTTCCGCAAAAGCCGGGAAAGATTTACATTTTAAAAGAAATTTTGAAATCAAAAATCCTGCTGCGCAAGATTAATGTAAAATCGTTGATTGATTTGCCGGATATGCAGGACCCGAAAATCAAGGCAGGCGTTGAAATTCTGGGTATTTGTATCACGCCGGCCCTGATCAGCAGCCCCGACTATGTCCCGATAATCATTTTGAAAGTATTTAACCTGTCGCTGATTCATGGAATCGCCCCCATGTCCCCTTTTGCGATAACCATGTATGGACTGATTCTTGCCGGCCCCCTGGGGGATATCAAGAAGGGAATTGAGTTCGGGGAGCAGGGTGTAAGCCTGTTGAGCAAGCGTCAATGCAGCATCGCCAGACCCTCGACCTTGTTCTCGTACGTCACAACGTTGTTGCATTTAAAGGTCTCCTTTCGGGAACGCCTGGATTATTCACGCCGGGCGATGCAGGTGTGCCTCGAAGAGGGAAATTTTGAATATTACGGGTATTTTCTTGGCGAACCTCCTTTGGCAAGAATTTATATGGGGGAAAACTTAAATCTTGTCGGCGAAGAGTTCAGGAAAAATCAAATAAAAAGCCGCCAGCTTAAGCAGCCCCTGACGGATATTTATAATGACATATTTTACCAGTTGGTGGAAAACCTGACGGGTAAGTCCGAAAATAAACTCATACTAAACGGCGACCAGTTTCATGCCGAGAAAACCATTTCCCTGTTGAAAGAACGAAATGACAAGGCAGGGCAGGCGTTTATTCAGATCATGCAGATCATATTGTATTACCTGTTTGATGATCATCGAAGCGGCCTTAAACTGGCGATGGAATGCGAAAAAAATATCGACAGCCTGCTTGGGTTGCCCTCTATTCAAATTTTTTATTTTTTTTATGCCATGCTGCTGTCTTCAGAAATTATTGAAAGCGGTAAGCGTAAAAAAAAGTATCTGTCAAGGTTAAAAAAAATAGAGCAAAAGTATGAAAAATGGAGCGATGCCTGCCCCGATAATTACCTGAACAAATACCAGTTGATAAGAGCCGAAATCAGCCGGGCTGAAAAAAGGTCGCCTGACGAAACGGTAAGATTGTATCTCAATGCCGTTGGTTCCGGAACCGAATACAACCTGACGCATGAGGTGGCCATTGCCAACGAGCGAATTGCCAAATATTACCTTTCCCGGGATCTCCAGGCGCTGGCGAAAATCTTCATGACGAATGCCTATTACGGGTATATGAAATGGGGTTGTACGCCGAAAATGGACGATTTAAAACAGACGTACCCGCATTTAATTTCAATGGAAGCTTTGGGTTACGATCAGAAGCCCGGTTCGGCCAATTTCTACAACGGGTCCGAACATTCGTCAAATTATTCGTCTTCTTCCCTTGACCTTGCCTCGATATTAAAGATATCGCGCGCAATTTCACAGGAGATTAAACTCGACGAATTGTTAAAAACCATGCTGAAAGTTTCCATTGAAAATGCCGGGGCCCAGACCGGGTCATTTTTTTTATACCGGGATGACCGGCTTTTTCATGTGGCCATTGGCTTTATCGACAAGCCGTCGAAGCTAACCCGTTGGGTAGAGGTTGATCGGTCCGAAGGATATGCCAAATCGGTCATACGGTATGTGGACAGGACAGAAAAGAGCCTGGTAATTAAAAATGCCACGGTAGATACCCGGTTTAACCAGGAGCTTCATATCAAGGAAAACAAGGTAAAGTCGATACTTTGTATCCCGATTTTTAACCTGGGTACGCCCCTGGGTATATTGTACCTGGAGAATAATATTGTTCCGGATTGCTTCAGCCCGGACCGGATCGAACTTTTGCAGCTCTTGTCGGGGCATATCGCGATCTCGCTGAACAACGCGGTGTTGTATGAAAACCTCGATCACAAGGTCAAAGAGCGAACCAAAGAACTTGAAATCGAGAGAAATAAATTAAAAGAAAAAAATACCGCCATGGAACGGGATATAACCCTTGCCCGAAAGATCCAGTTTAACCTGATTCCCCAGAAGATTACCCATAAATTCATTTCGCACTTATACAAACCCATGGAGGCGCTCGGGGGAGATTTTTTTGATATCATAACGTTTGAAAATACCGACAAGATCGGAATCTTCATGAGCGATGTATCGGGGCACGGGCTGACTGCGGCTTTCAATACGTCGATGATCAAAACCATTATCCTGGAGTCGGGCGACCGGGCCATGGATCCGGCAAACCTGATTTCGCACATGAACGATCTTTTCTACAACCTGGCCGGGGGTAACTTTATAACCATATTCTACGGGGTATACGACCCGAAAAAAAGAACCTTGTTGTATTCCAACGCCGGTCATAATTTTCCCTACGTTGTTTTCGAAAATCGCGTAACGTATCTTACGGGCGGCAAGAGTACCGCAATCGGGGTGCTTTTAAACAAGCGGCTCCAGAAAATGGACAAGATGTTTTACAACAGCAAGGAAACGCTGCCCGTCGGAGGTAAGTTATTTATCTATACCGACGGACTTACGGAGGCAATGCCCGCGGGAGGCAGCGAGTTTTTTGAGGGACCGGAACTTGAAAGCAGTATTATAAAAAACAGTCATCTTTCGGCGGAAAAATTTACCAAAAGCCTGTATGCCGAGCTGATAAAGTTTCGCGGCAACGACATGTTTGACGACGACGTGTGTTTTTTATGCATGGATATCAAGTAGCGTTGGACGTCCCAAAAAAAAGATTTTGCAAATAACGTTGTTTGAATATTTAATTGACAAAGCCGATTAAAAAGAGTCTAATACTTTGCAGTTGTCCGAAATGAGTCATACATACAAAACCGAAGGGATCGAAATCAGGAAAGCCTGCCTTGAGATTGAGAGTTTGTTTGTCAATTGGAGTATTGATGACGTCGATATTCAGGATATGGTACTGGCCATAGACGAGGCATTGACGAATATAAAAGAACACGGCTATGAAAACGTTGTCGGCCTTGTCGACATTGAAGTTTCCCTGGAAAAATCGAAAGTTGATATATTCATTACCGACAATGCCAAACCGTTCTCGCTCGATGACATACACGATGTTGACAAGGCCACCTACCTGGAGAGCGATCAAATCGGGGGTTTCGGCGTGAAGATTATAAAGACCCTGATGGATTCTGTAAAACAGTCGCGAAGTAACGGCCAGAATCTTTTAGTGATGTCAAAAAATGTTCATATAAAGGGACCTGTTTAGAATTTTTAGATGAAATTTTAAACAGGTCCCGGGCTTTGGTTATGCCGTAGCGGTTTGAAAAGAGGGCGTGTTTGCCGAATTTTTTATGGACGTGGCAAACATTCTATTATCATGGAGGATATGGTTTAGGAGCCAGTCTTTAATATATTCAAGCGTTTGTTCCGCAGTCGATTCGTTGCCCTTGTTGAATTCGGCAAGATAGCCGGTAATTTTAATAACAAACGTATCATTTGATTCTTTATGCTTGTTGATATTTTGATAGTTAATTTTTCTTAATTCGGCCTCTTCTGTTTTAAAGTGCAGTTTGGCCTGGTCCAGAAATCCCCTGACAAAGGCCCCGACAAGAAGCGGCGGTTGTTTTTTGCTGTGCGATTGAACGATTTTGTTGTAGAGATTTACCAGGTGTTGATGTTGATCATCAATCATTTTTATATCCAGACAGTACTTTGATTCCCATTTAATTTCCATTTTTTCCCCTCGTTTTTTTAAATATCCTCTGCACGCATTTAAAATTGCCGGAAAACCGGTAACAGACATGTGATTTTTAAAGGTCACCTCGTCAATTTTTATTTGCTAATTATCGTGCAGGGCGTTTCGATAGAATTCCCAAACTTGAATGATTTGCTCTTTTTTTGCCAAATTTTGTTAAAAAATGGGGTTTTTTGCCTGATTTTGGCAAAAAAAGTCGATTTCATTCGCACTTAAGGGATTTTCCATGTCGCATGGGTATATGTGATTAACGGGTTTTATTAAATTTTATTAACATTGTTGTCACTATTTTGATAAATTTTAAAAGTTTATATGTATATATTTTAAAAGACATTTCTATGTGTGATGGTTATTTTGCCCCTGGGAACGTCCGGGGGCGGGTTAACCGCCCGCCGAAAGCCATTTTTTCAAATACTTGCCCGTCATCGAGCCCTGGATCCGGCAGATCTCTTCGGGGGTACCCAGGCCGACGACCTGGCCGCCAAGTTCGCCGCCTTCGGGGCCGATATCGACGATGTGGTCGGCGGTTTTAATGACGTCCATGTTGTGTTCAATCACGACGACCGTATTGCCCTCGCTAACGAAATGGTGCAGAACCTGCAGCAACTGCCGGATATCCTCGAAATGCAGGCCCGTGGTCGGTTCGTCGAGAATGTAAAGGGTCTTGCCGGTTGACCGGCGGCTGAGCTCCGTGGCAAGCTTGATTCGCTGGGCCTCGCCGCCAGAGAGGGTCGTGGCAGGCTGGCCGAGTTTCATGTAGCTTAAGCCCACGTCCTTGAGGGCCCGGAGTTTTGACTTAATGGCGGGGATCGCGTCGAAAAACTCCAGGGCGGTTTCAATGCTCATCTCAAGGACGTCGTAGATGCTCTTGTTTTTGTACTTTACTTCGAGGGTTTCGCGGTTGTATCGTTTGCCGCCGCAAACCTTGCAGGTTACGTAGACGTCGGAAAGAAAATGCATTTCGATTTTTTTCACCCCGTCGCCCTCGCACGATTCGCAACGGCCGCCGGGAACATTGAACGAAAACCGGCCCGGTTTATAACCGCGCATCCTGCTGGCGGGCAATTCCGCAAACAGGTCGCGAATCGGGGTAAAGCAGCCGGTGTAGGTTGCGGGGTTTGATCGGGGGGTTCTACCGATGGGGCTCTGGTCGATATCGATGATCTTGTCGATGTGTTCCAGTCCGGTGATTTTTTTATGTCGACCCGGTAAAATCTGCGGGTTGACCAGTTTCTGGTAAATTCCCTTGTATAAGATTTCGTTTACCAGCGTACTTTTACCGCTTCCCGAGAGCCCGGTCACACAGACAAATTTGCCCAGGGGAAATTCGACGTCGATGTTTTTCAGGTTGTTTTCGCAGGCTCCGTGAACCGTGATGGTCTTGCCGTTGCCGTCTCTTCGGCTTTCGGGGATTTCGATTTTTCGCCGCCCGCTGAGGTATTGGCCCGTTATGGAATTTTCAGATTTTAAAATGTCTTTGTAGTTTCCCGTAAAGACGACGTTGCCGCCATGTTCGCCCGCGCCCGGCCCGATATCGACGATAAAGTCCGAATGCTCGATGGTTTCTTCGTCGTGTTCGACCACGATGACGGTATTGCCGATGTCGCGGAGATTTTTCAGCGTGTGGATCAATTTGTCGTTGTCGCTCTGGTGAAGACCAATCGAGGGTTCGTCGAGAACGTAGAGAACCCCGACGAGCGCCGAACCGATCTGGGTCGCCAGGCGTATCCGCTGGGCCTCGCCGCCCGAAAGGGTGCCGGCGATACGATCCATGGTGAGGTAGCCGACGCCGACCGTGAAGAGAAAATTCAACCGGCTTTTGATCTCTTTCATGGCCTGTTCCGCGATGATTTGCTCCGTTTGTGTCAGTTTGATTTTTTCAAAAAAATTCACCGCCTCTTTGATACTCAGCTTTGTAACCTCGTGGATGCTTTTGTTGTTGATGGTTACGGCAAGCGGTTCCGGCTTGAGTCTTGCCCCGTGGCAGGTCGAGCAGGCCATGTTCACCATGAACTGTTCCATTTTGGTCCGCTGGTTTTCGGAGATGTTGGATTTGTACCTCCGGTGCAGGTTGGGTATGATTCCTTCGTAGTACTTGGTATATTCAAAGGCGTTGTCTGACGAGCCCCAGCGGTAGTTTAAAACAAGGTTTTTATCGCCGTACAAAATAATTTTTTTGAACTTCTCGGAAAGCTTGTCCCAGGGGGTGTCCATCGAAAAGCCAAGTTTTTCAGAGAGGCTCTCCATGGTCATCTTGTACCAGTGGCCGTCGCCAGACCAGCCGAGGCCCTGGGTGATGCCCTCGCGAATCGACTTTGTCCCGTCTTTGATCAAAAGGTCGGGGTGAAACTCGGGGATAAACCCGAGGCCAGAGCAGCCCGGGCAGGCTCCGTCTGGCGAGTTAAACGAAAAAAGCCGGTGGTTGATTTCAGGAAACGAAATATCGCATGAGGGGCAGGCGAGCTTCGAGGAAAACAGCTCTTCCTTTTGGCCAAGTGTTTTACCGTCTGCGCCGGTCTCTTCAATTAAAACGATACTTTGTTGATTTCCCTTTTGCAGGGCAAGCTCCATGGAGTCGGAAATTCTCGACTGGGTTTGCGACTGGCCGTCGGCGTCTTCTTTTCGATGCAGGACCAGGCGATCGATGACAATTTCGATGTTGTGCTTGTTGTTCTTTACCAGGTTGATTTCGTCCTCCAGTTGCCTGATTTCGCCGTCGACCCGGACGCGGACAAATCCGTCTTTCAGGAGTTTTTGAAAAACGTCCTTGAATTCACCTTTTCGGCTTTTTACGATCGGGGCTAAAATCTGGAGCTTGAAGGTTTCGGCCTTTTCGTGGCCCCGGCGGGTTATCGACAAGACGTGATCGACGATCGTGTCGACCGACCGGGCCTCAAGTTCGCGGCGGCATTCGGGGCAGTGCGGAATTCCGATGCGCGCATAGATCAGTCTCAGGTAGTCGTAAATTTCGGTCACCGTACCGACCGTCGAACGGGGGTTGCGGTGGGTGGTCTTTTGCTCGATGGAGATTGCCGGCGAGAGCCCCTCGATGGAATCGACGTCGGGTTTCTCCAGTTGACCGAGAAACTGCCGGGCATACGACGAGAGGCTCTCGATGTAGCGGCGCTGCCCTTCGGCGTAGATGGTATCAAAGGCCAGCGAACTCTTGCCGCTGCCCGAAAGGCCCGTAAAAACGATTAACTTGTCCCGCGGGATTTCCAGCGAAATGTTTTTTAAATTGTGCTCGCGCGCGCCTTTGATACGGATAGATGCCATAGGGGGTAACTGCGAAACCATGAAAACCGGCGTCAATAAGTTTGCGTCAATTTCGGCCACTTTTGGAGCGCAGCCAGGAACCTGTGCGCCAACTTTCTTTAATGGTTAATCTTGTTGTCCCAAAACAGTTGCCGCACAGGCTTTTGACCGAAAAAGAAGAATTCTCACATCAACTCTTGATACTTGACAGTTTATGTATTACATTCTAGTAAGCCGGTAGGCGAAATGTTGCAGGGGGGCGCGTTTCGGTTTAGCTTATCTGGAAAAAATGTTAAGTGGGCAACCTTATGGTTATAGAGTTTTCTCATGAAAATGTACGAAAAGAAATTTGTACCAGAAATGCCAGGATCTGGCTTGAACCCGAGGGATATATAAAGGTTGTTTATACGCCGGGCTCTGACGAGACCCTGGAACAGGCCGAAGACAATCTTGGCGCGCTTGAAAAAATCTGCTGTGGCAAACAATACCCGGTATTGATCAACCCGGGTCCTCATAAATCGATGAGCCGCGATGCCAGGGTCTACTATGTGAAAAATTCTCCAAAGTATGCCAGCGCCGTCGCCGTACTCATCGGGTCTCCGTTTGCCAGGGTATTGTCCACTTTTTTAAAATCCCTGAACCAGGCAGTGAATAAAGATAAATTTCAGGTTGCTTTTTTTGTCTCTGAGAAAGAGGCCCTGAACTGGCTGAAGAAGTTTATAGATTGAAATTTTGAAGCTGGAGACCTTAACGCGATGACCGACCATATGACAAATGATCCCCGTATCGAGAAAATTCTGAAATTAATCATGGAGCTTGGTTCGGGAAACCTCGAGGCAAGGGAGCAAGTCGGCGGGAATTTCGACGCCATCGACGCCATCATTGGCGGCTTGAATATGCTGGGGGAAGAGCTTGAAGCCTCTACCGTATCGCGCGAGTTTTTAAACAATATACTCAAGACCATGCTTGACGGGTTGGTTGTCGCAAATACCGACCTGGTGATACAGCAGGCCAATCCCGCCATCGAGGTGATGCTCCGATATGGCGAAAACGAACTTATAGGCCAGCACCTCGGGAAGATTTTTGAAAATGAGATGCGCCTGTTTGAAAGTCTCTCGTCGTCCGTTCTGGACGCCGGTTACTTTGCCGGCGTCGACGGTTTTTGCCGGTCGAGCAGCGGGGTAATGATTCCCGTTTCGATTTCGATCTCGATGATGAAAGGACATGATCACCGGGAGGATAATTTTATTTTTATCATCCATGATATGACGGAAATTAAACGACGGGAGGCCGAGTTACGAATTGCGGCGGTTACCTTTGAAACCCATGACGGTATCGTGATTACCGATTCCGAAGCCCGGATCATTCGGGTCAACCGGGCGTTTCAGACCATTACCGGTTACAGCTCCGAAGAAGTTCTCGGTAAAAATCCGCATTTTATAAGCTCTGGCCGACATGAAAAAGATTTTTACCGGGAAATGTGGCATTTTTTGACAGAATTGGGAACCTGGGACGGAGAAATCTGGAACAGGCGCAAAAACGGCGAGATTTACCCGGAATGGCTTACGATTACGGCGATCAAAGACATTGAGCAAAAAGTTGTTCAATATGTGGGTATTTTTAACGACATAACGGCTCGAAAAAAAGCCGAAGAGAAGATTCGTAACCTTGCATTTTACGACGCCCTGACAAATTTACCGAACCGCCGACTGCTTGCCGATCGGTTTCGCGTGGCGTTGTCCCAGTCGGAACGCAGCCGTAATTTCGGCGCCGTGATGTTTCTTGATCTTGACAAATTCAAGAACCTCAACGATATGATGGGGCATGAGTATGGGGACATTTTATTAGTTAAAGTCGCCCATCGTATTGTCGACATCGTTCGCGAGATGGATACCGTTGCCCGAATCGGGGGAGACGAGTTTGTGATTCTGGTCGAAGAAATTGATTCGGATCAAAATATCGCATTGCAAAAAATCGCCCTGATTGCCGAAAAAATCCGGTCTGCTTTGACGGAACCGTTTACCTTAAAAGATTATAATTATTACAGTACCTCAAGTATCGGGGTCTGCCTGTATCGTGGCCATGAAAAATCGGCAAGCGATCTGTTAAAATCTGCGGATATGGCCATGTACCAGGCAAAAGAGTCGGGGCGCAATACGGTTCGATTTTACGATCCTTTGATGCAGGAGGCCGTTGAGGTTCACGCAATGATGGAAAATAACCTGAGAAATGCCCTGGTACAAAATCATTTGCGATTGCATTACCAGGTACAGGTCGACAAAGACGGCCGCCCGGTCGGCGCCGAGGCCCTGATTCGATGGTATGATCCTTCTCAGGGTATAATCATGCCGCTTGAGTTTATACAAATTGCCGAAGAAAGCGACCTGATCCTTCAAATAGGGGAGTGGGTGATTAAAGCCGCCTGCAGGCAAATCGCCATGTGGGCATGCGACGAAAAAAAATGCCGCCTGACCCTGGCGGTTAATATCAGCGCCCGTCATTTCGGCATGGCGGACTTTGTGGGGCGCGTTGAAACGCTGGTGAAGGATTACCAGATTGACCCTTCGCGTTTGAAACTGGAATTGACCGAACATATCTTGATAAACGACATTGGCGACGTCGTTACAAAAATGAACGAATTAAAGGCCCTTGGTGTGGAATTGTCGATTGATGACTTTGGAACGGGTTATTCTTCTCTGTCTTATTTAAAGCAGTTGCCGATTAACCAGTTGAAGATCGACCAGAGTTTTGTTCGCGACATTACCACCGACATCAACGACGCGATGATGGTAAAAACGATCATCAACCTGGGGCAGAACTTTCATTTGAACGTGATTGCCGAAGGCGTCGAGACCGAGGCACAGTGGACCTTTTTGCTGGAAAACGGCTGTCTGGCTTCGCAGGGATTTTTGTTTGGCAAACCTGTGCCCATCGAAGAATTCAATTCGTTGCTGGATTCCCTGTAGACGCCCGATGCCCGGGATTTAACCAGGGAATTTAAAAGTAAGAAACACGGTAGTTAAATTATAAATATATTTTTTAAAGAGGGGAAAATGGAAATAGTCCAGGTTATACTTTCATTTGCGACGCCGGTGACCATTCTCATACTGGGCATATGGGCGAAAAAAATTGCGAGGGAGCACGAAAAGCGGACAAGTTTAACCGCGAAAATCATCGAGAAACGCGTATTTGTGTATGAAGAAATCGGGAAAAATTTAAACGATATCTACGTTTACCTTATGCAGGTCGGCGACTGGAAGAAATTTACGCCGATGCAAATCGTGGAAAAAAAACGGGAAGTCGACCGCCTGATGTACGTCAATCGTCCTTACTGGTCCGAGAGAGTATTTTCTTCTTATACGGTCTTTATGGATTCGGCATTTGAAACCTTTACCGGCGAAGGAGAAGACGCCAGGATAAAGACGGAAACCCGGAAATTTGAACTGCTATCTTCGTGGCAGCAGGACTGGAAAAAACGGTTTTCCGACAAAAAGACCGATATGAGTATTTTAAAATTAAACTATACAACCTTGATGAAAAATCTTTCGACGGATTTTGGTTTTTACCAGGATTCCTGATGGCACTAAAGAGCTTAGGCCGGAACTAGCCTCGTTGGTAGACAAAAAAAGTTCAATGCGATCGAAAAGTGGCTAAAAGGGTCACTAACGGTGACCCTTTTAGCCATTCACAGAGTTTTTCGAAGAAAAACCGTGCTGTCTCTTGAGACAGCTTGGGTTGCGCGTCATTATGAAATAATGCTAAAAACGCGCTACTAGCCTTTTCGAGTAAAGCATTGAACTTTGGGGTTAACGTTGTTTTCAGAATAAAGTTGTCGCACAGGCTCTTAAAATCCGCAAGATATTATCCGTTCAAAAGTAATTCATTGTTGACAAAAAGTCACCTTTCTGGAGAACGTGAGTTGAATTTGACGTTTTGTAAAAAAATGTCAAATCATGTGCATTTAGGGAGAATATAGAAGATGAATATTTATGTAGGTAATTTGTCATATAAAATGACAGATGAAGATCTGGGAAAATTGTTTACGAATTACGGTTCCGTGTCTGAAAGCAAAATTGTGATGGACCGAGACACCGGACGTTCAAAAGGATTTGGCTTTGTAGAAATGCCGAATACGTCTGAAGGCGATGAGGCAATTCGACAACTTGACGGTAAGGAAGTCGACGGTAGAAATATTAAGGTAAACGTTGCCAAACCAAGAGAAGACAAACCACGTAGAACTCAGCGATATTAAAATACTGAATTTTTACAAAAAGTTATTCCCGTTACGGAGAAATGAATTTCCGTAACGGTAGATGACTTTGTTTATAAAAACCAGTTAAAAAAAAGGATGGAGCATTGGCTAGAAATAACTATCAATACGAAAAACGTCAGAAAGATTTAGCAAAGAAGAAAAAGCAAGAAGAGAAACGCCTGAAGAAATTAAACAAAACTTCCCCTGCCAACGCCGAAGAACCGACGGAAAGCCAGACCGGCAATGACCCGGCGACAAGTCCCGAGGTTTTCTGATGAATACTTATTAAAGACAATCGCTTTTTTAAACTTTCACCCAAATTTCAGCTTCGCCATGAACCCGGCCTTTAAATCAGGATGATCTACCTGGAGTCCTTTTTACTTTCCTTTGTTTCGAAAAAGTATTTCGACCAGGGGATTTGGTTTCAGGACCTGTGAGGCGGAAGGAACCCTGACCAGTCTGTAAAAAATCCGCAAAAACAGGGGGATATACGAGCCTGCGGCATAGTGTGATATATATGCCCTGGGGATTGTTTTCGTTGAAAGCGCCCCGGTTGCGGGTTTTTCGACGGCTCTTTTGGTTATTGGTTTTGAGACATCCCCCCTTGGAAAAAACCGGGGAAGTTCTCTGAATATATCTGCGCCATATAGACCCAGTGTCGCCGGTTCGCGAACACAGTCGGGTTTGCTCTGCCGGGTTTTACCCGAATCGTAGGAATGTTTTTCCATGTTCACCTGCCTGTTAAAGTGTCTCTACAGGGGTATTCATCAAAAGGCCGGTTTTTTACAGGCCAGGATATATTTTTGTAAAAAAACCGGCAATTTGGAAAAAATCTTTGAATTTTATCTGAAAAAAAGCATGTAAATGAGCGCCGTTTTTTACGGGATTTTTTTATAAGGTCGGCAGGTCAGGACGTTGATTCCAAATTCCTTGAGGGCCTCGGCGAGGTTAAAAAGGGGTAGTCCGACGACGTTGAAAAAATCGCCCTCGATTTTTTCAACCAGGACTGAACCGAGCCCCTGGATGGCAAAGGCCCCGGCTTTGTCGAGCGGCTCCCCGGTTTTTACATAAGATTTAATTTCGTCATCACTTAATGTCTTTATGTGGACGATGGTTTCGGTTGACCTCGAAATTTTCCGGTTTGTTACGGTCTCGACAACGGTAAAGCCGGTGACGACCGAAACCGCCCTGCCGCTGATTTTTCTCAGCATCCTGGCGGCCTCGGCCCCGGTATGGGGCTTGCCCAGGATTTCGCCGTCGCAGACGACCAGCGTATCTGCCGCGATAACGACCCGGTCGGGGTATAGCGGGGCGACATTTTCGGCCTTGCCTTGCGATAACTTTGCGGCGAGGTCTCCTGGCGGCCCCGGGCTTGTCTCTTGATCCCTGGATTCATCGAAATCGCTTGCCACAATTTCAAACTCCAGACCGAGCTTTTCCAGCAATTCTTTTCGCCGGGGCGAGGTCGAGGCAAGTACGATCGGTTTCATGGGGGACCATCTATGCCGCCCCTTCGAAGCGAAAAGCAATTGTTTTCTTTAGAGCATAGGCATGAACTACTTTGCGCCAGTAAAATTAACCGCAAAGTTCAATGCTTTCCTCGAAAAGCTTGTAGTGCATCTTTACTATTTCATAGTGACGCGCTACTCAAGGGTTGTCTAAAAGTCACGAATTTGCCCTCAAACGGGCAAAAAGAAAACTAAAAGCAGGCTTTTCAAGTACGCCGAAGGCGGGCCGAAGGGCCGCTTTAGAAGCATTTCGCTCAAGCGAAATGCGGGGCTTTTGGTTTTCTAGTGACTTTTTAGACAACCCCTTTTAGCCACTTTTCGATCGCATTGACCTTTCTCAGCTTATTAAGAACGCCAGTTGCCGCACAGGCTCTATATGAAAAATCCCGACAGGGAAACCGTTTCGAGGCTGGAAGACCTCCCCAACATTGGCAAGGCCTGCGTCGTCGGCCTTCGCCTGATCGGTATTGACCACCCGCGCCGGCTTGCGGGCAAAGACCCGATGGCGCTATACAAGCAGTTGTGCGCAGTTTCAGGCAGGCGCCATGACCCGTGTATGATCGACGTCTTGATGCCGGTCGTCGACTTTATGAACGGCGGCCAATCCAGACCCTGGTAGGCATTTACCGTCAGGCGCAAAGAAATGTTTAAGGAGATACCCAATACCTGAAAATACGAACGAAATTATAACCGGCAGTTGCAGGTTCGCAAGGCGCTATAAATTTTATAAATGCTTTACATCTTAAGCGTATAATGCCTGTTTGCTTTATGAAGAAAATAGCCGTTTATTTTGATGGTACCTGGAATGTGCCTGATCAGCGGTCAACAAATGGCCGGCCCTGCCCTACAAACATTGTGAAATTATATCAGGCAACGCTTGCCACGAGTCCCGCAAAAGATATCCAGGTTGTTCAATATATCAAGGGCCTGGGTACAAGGTGGTCAGAGCGAATAACGGGTGGCGGGTTTGGTTATGGCATATCGGAAAATATCAAGGAAGGATACAAGTTCCTGGTAAGCAATTACCAGCCCGGCGACGAAATTTATATTTTTGGTTTTAGCCGGGGCGCCTTCTCCGCCCGTAGTCTGGTCGGGTTAATTCGAAACGTTGGCATTCTCAGGCGGGAAAAGTTTTACCTGGTGGACGAGGCTTACAAGGGTTATAAAAGCAAGGCCCGGGCCTGGCATCCTGACGGGGTGAAGGCAATAGAGTTTAGAAGTATAAATACCTACGGGGACGAAAAAATCAAGTTTCTTGGCGTTTTTGATACCGTCGGTTCCCTGGGCGCACCCTTTGGCATAGTTATGCGTTGGGTGATTAACAGGTTGTTTGGCTGCTCTTTTCATGATACCAGGCTCAGCTCCATCGTTTTAAATGCCGCCCATTGTCTTGCCATTGACGAGCGGCGCCTGCCTTTTATGCCAACCCTGATGACCCCCGGCGCCAACCATAACCCTAAAAATTTTGAACAAAAATGGTTTCCGGGCGTTCATTCGGATATAGGCGGGGGATATCCCGAAACGGGGTTATCGGACATTACCCTGGAATGGATGGCGGGTAAAGCCCGGAAAAATGGATTGGGGATCGACCTGGGACGGGTAAATAACCCGCCGTTTTGTCCGAGTATATCTCAACCCATTCATGATTCCCTGGGCCTGGTTTACCGTATTGCTACCGTTTTTTTTGTGAAGATTCCCGGGGTAATCAAGCTTGTCTCAAAGAATTACGTAAAACACCTTCCGAATATCAAATGGAGCGGAGCTTATATCAGGGAAATTTCTGATAAAGGCGACGTACAACCTTATCTTGGCAAGCCCGGTTCGGCGACAGGTAAACGATACAACGGAAGCCTTGATCATTCGGTTATTGAGAAAATCAACCTTGACAAGCAAAAGTATAATCCGCCGAATGTTGTCTAGCGCAAGGACTGTTTAGCATAAATTTGTCGTGCGAGAACATAACAAATTGAAAAGACGCGGTACCGGTTTTTTCCCAGGAACTTGTCAGGGATATAAATTTGCGCTTTACAGGTTCATCCTGAAAATCAGTGGATGGTCCATGAAAAAAAAAGTCGAATCTTCGTTTGAAAAAATTATTTTTGCCAGCCGCTGGGTTCAGTTACCTTTATATCTCGGGCTTATCGTGGGGCTTCTGGTCTACTCGTATAAGTTTTTTATCGAGGTCGTACATATGGTGTCTCATGCGCAGGAGTTATCCGAAGAGATGGTCATGCTGGGTTTGCTGACCCTCGTTGATATCTCCATGGTGGCAAACCTCATCGTCATGGTGGTCGTCGGCGGTTACGCAACGTTTGTGAGCAAGCTCGACATCGATATGCACACCGACAAGCCGGAGTGGCTCGACAAGATCGATGCCGGTACGCTCAAGGTTAAACTTGCCGGCGCCCTGATCGGTATATCGGGAATTCACCTCCTGAAGGCCTTTATCAATATCGAGCACATGGAAATTGTCCAGATACAATACCAGATCATCATACACGTGGTTTTCTTGTTCACAACCCTTCTCCTGGCCCTGACCGAATCGATCATGCACAAGAAGCATTAAGAGTCCGGGCATCGGAAATGGCCGGGATTTTCCGGGAGTTCTATGCTCCCGGAAAGATTGCTTTCAGGGGTTCTACGGATTCAGGCCGGCGGCTTTGTACACGCTTTCTTTGCCGGGGAACATGATGGTCCACAGGGCGTAAAAGACAACGATGGTGGCAAAATGAAAACCGGTAACGGAAAAGTCAAACAGGGAACCCCCGCCGAAAATGTGAATCACGAGGCCGACCAGGGCAAGCAGGGCCGGGCCTTCGATCAGGGCCAGTCGCATTATATGCGCCGCATTGAATAATTGCAGTTTCGCCGTGACATCGGTGGTTTCTTTTGCCCTGGCAAAATTCTTTCTGGCAAGCAGGTTTCCCGCGGCAGCCGATACAAAGATCAGCCCCAGGGAGACCATACCGATCAACCGGGGCAGGGTTTTTTCTGACGCATCGACCTGCCGGGGTTCTACCCTGCCTGCCTGTATAAATAAAAACAAAATAAAAAAGGAAATTCCGGCGGCCATCGCCAGGTGTATGATTTTTATCGTCGCCAGTCTGGTATTTAGTTCGTCGTTCATATGCTATTCCTTTATGCCCCGGGGTCGGTGTTCGTGTGATTTTTCAAGACGGCCATGCCGCGCTCAAGTTGTCAATTCATAATCGGGAAAATTTGAACTTTCTCATCTTACTCAGAAAGCAAGTTGGCGCACAGGTTCTATATTCTGTGAACTCTTTTACGGGGGGTAGAAAAAAATCTTGTAGCTTCGAATTCAGTTTTCACAAAGGCTTATGAGTTCCATTATCGCAAGTATACCCACTTGGTTTATTCCCCTGTTAATCATAGCTACGTCGATTCTCACGCTTACGATCATTCTCGAAAGAGGGTGGTTGTTGATGCACCGGATCAACCTGATCGAGGTTGAAGACGAGATGCGGCTCCTGGAGTTGATTCGTAAAAAGAAATATGAAGACGCGGAATCTTTCTGCCGTCTGCAAAACCACCCGGCCTACAAGGTCGCCCTGGGTATCATCGAGGCCAGGGACGGGCATATTGATCTCAAGCATGTCTCTGAAGAGATCGGGCTTCGTCAGATTACTTATATGGAAAAATACCTGCCCTCGCTGGGTTCCATCAGTACCGTTGCCCCCCTGCTTGGTCTTCTCGGTACCGTGACGGGTATGATCCGGGCGTTTCGGGCCTATGCCGAGACGGCCTCCCGAAGCAGCCAGCTGGTCGGCGGTCTTGACGAGGCCCTGATCAGTACCGCCATGGGTCTCATCGTCGCCATTCCGGCCCTGATATTTTACAACTACTTTCTCGGCAGGGTAACCATCTACATCAGCGAGACGAACCTGCTCACCGACATGGTGCTTAAAGAAATAAACCCTGACACCGGTAAGGAAACAAGCAAGAAAAAATGAAATCGCGATTAAAATTAAAAACCGGCGTAGAGATGGTGGCCGTCGCCGACGTCGTCTTTTTGCTTCTGACCTACTTTTTACTCAACACGACGGTCGGCAAGAACGAGACGATCAAGATCAGCCTGCCGAAATCGATTTCGGCAAAGCCCGAGGCCTCGGCCAATATCATCGTGCATGTTGACGAGAGCAACAAGATCTTTCTTGACGGCAAACAGGTCGAGCTCGAAGATCTTGGCACCGTCTTAAAAGGACGGGTGAAGAATGCCGACGAAAGCCCGGTGATCATCAAGGGCGACAAGAGCGCCAGCTACCAGACGGTGATCTCGGTTATGGACAAAATCAACCAGGCGGGAATCACGAATTTTAACCTTGCCACCGAAAAATAACCCCATGATGAGCAAAGCAGCAATTGGCTGGATTGCGCGAATCAGCGCCTTCACCTGGGGTTTTGCCTTTATACATCTTTTCAAGTATATTCTCGACAATATTTACCCGTTCTGGTCGGCCACGGTGGGTTTAAGCCTGTTTGCCTACCTGATGATTTTTGTCGTCTGGTTGTCGTATACGCTTTTTTTTTACTTTAACCCGTACCGCAATCGCCTGCCGAGAATTCTCTACCACGTGGTATTTTCCATCAATGCCCTGGTCTTTTATATTGTTCTGGCGGGTATGGGGGAGAGGACCTACCTTAACCTCTACCCCATGTATTTTACCCTGCAGCTTTTTATCTACTTTTTTTTAATCGCCTCGAAATTCCCGGCTCTTTTGCCGTACCGGATTTCGGTACTGGCGGGAATTCTTCCCGGGTTGATCACGTACCCGTACATCGGGAACATCTATGTTGACATCTTTCTGCCGGCCGTGGTCTACCTCATGCCCCTGGGTATTTTTGCCGCCAACCGGTCGTTTTCCAACAGTCGGCAAAGGATGTTACCGCTTCGCCAGTCGATCGATTTTCTGCGCTACCTGCTTCTGGGGCTGGCCTTCTATGGAATCTTCGACGTTTACCGGGAAAGGTTTTTTATTACAGCGTTTATTCTCGCGATCGGCCCGGTAATGTCCAATTTCTTCGTGTTGACCGACAAAAAGAAACACCACATCAAGTATGGAATTCTTTTGCTGGCCGTCGCCTTTATCTTGAGCGCCGGCCTTTACTGGAAGTTTTCCATGACGTATTGGGCCGCCGTAAGTTTTTCCATTTTAACCGTATGGGAAGGCATTTATTTTAAAAAAATTGTCGAGGGTGATTTAAAGCGCGAGCAACTGTTGTCTGGTATCGCCCTGGTTCTGATTATAGCCTCCTACGCAATCTCGACGGAGTGGCTGACGATCATCAGCGGCTTGATCGTACTTTTCATTGAGGCGAGGATCCTGGTCTATATTGCCAAGGGTTACCGCAAAGCCATTTCGGTATTGTTTGGGATAAGTCTCCTGGCGTGGGGTCTGGCGATTTTTGCCTCGTATTCGGATTCGTACAAACGGGATTTTCTGGCGACCCGGAGGACACAGGAAATCGCCCCGCCTGCTTCGTTGACCGTTCTAAATCTTGTTAAAGACCAAAGTACGATATTGGCGACCAACCTGTTTCCCGAAAGCGTCGCCGCGGATTTTTCTCAAAAATATGGCGTGAAGATAATTCCGGTTGAAACAAGCTCCTATGGCTTTTTGTCGACGGTTGAGAGGATCCATCGCCGGTATCCCGGGGCGATTCAACTGTATACGTTGAAGAACCTGAAACCCTATGACGGGCCGGGCGGCGAGACCCCGGTCTGGAAGTTTGCCCGGTTGCATGAAATCGGCGGGCTCTATCTTTATGATCACAAGGCGCCCCAAATGTACCACAATGGCGATCGCGATTTCGCGTTGGGCGACAAGCCTGGTGCCGGTTACCTGCCGGTAGAAACCTGGTATTCCCTGGCGGGCAAGCTTTCGGACTGGTACCTGGACAACAATCAAGTCGAATATGCCCTGGGTATTATGAAAGAAATGGCGCCATGGTATGACGCCCCGGCGGTCGACCGGCAGATTGCGCACATCTATGGTATTCTCGGCGATACGCAAAACCAGATTGAGTACCGCAAAAAAATCTACGACAGGGGCGCGGCCACCATTGAAGATAAAAACCTGCTCCTGGAGCTATACTTTTTGTCGGGCGACATGAGCCAGGCCGACAGGTTGTGTGAAGAGTTGATGGTTGTCGACCGGGAAAACGAACTTGTCTACCTGGAATGGAAGTACAAAATCGTAAAGGCCGGGAAAAACCGCTTTCAACTGGAAACCCTTGCCAACACTCTGCGTTATATGCCCGACACACTGCCGCCGGATAAAGTGTCCCGGAAAAACAACCTTCTCCAGAGGGTTCTTGAGGACCTCAAGTCAAACCCCCAGTGGGAAGAGATCTACAAAAAAGAAAAAACCCGCCAGGAAAACATCGCCTACCCCGAATAGCGACGTTATGCCTGGCAAAATGTTTTAATACTACGGCTTGCCGCCGGGATTTCCCCGTATAATATTTCAAGCGGCCATGTGGTAATGCTCTTTTACCTTGGAGATAATCTCATGTTCGCTTAGCCGGTCGCAGGCCTCAACGTCGTCAACAGTCAGGGCGCTTTGTTTGATTTTATCGATTTCCTTTTTAAGTTCCAGTTTTGCTTCGGCCGGCCCAAATATAAACAGGTGGCCGGGCTTGTTGCAGACCTTTATTATTTTCTGGTAAAAATCATGATATTGATGTTTTCGGCGCTCTTCTGCCGTTCGCTCATGTACAATAGATTGCGCTATATTGGAACCCGATGATTTCCAGCCGCCGTGAAAGTGAAAGTTGCTTTCGGCGCCCGATTCGACATGATTGATTTTGCAGGCGCCGTTGGCGTCATCCAGCATAACCACAATGGCTTTTTTATGATCAAGCCATATACCCATTTTGTTCATATTATACCTTCTTTAAATGGCATCTAAAATTCTTGTCATTCTATCTACCACCTATGGTAAACGTAAGAAATTGCAGAGGCAACAGCCATATTTTATGGGTCCGGGGGCCTCAAAACAGGGTAGATTCCATGCCCCGGTTTTTTTAAAAAAAATTCAAATCAACCGAGAATCGGTTTACAAGGGGATTATAAAAAGACTCCGTACAGGATTTACCTGCTCAGTAAAGTCTTTCGGGGGCAAACGCCAAACCCCGTGACTTTGAGCATGTTTTTGTAATACCATGCAGTATAGAAATATCGAAATAGAGGATTCATTAAAGTGGCTCATGCACGAGGCTGATTCGGCGACGACCGCGCGCGGCTATGACTATTTTAAGCGGGGGCGGGTTGGCGCTTTCTCCAAAACCGATACCGCCTATACCGCGATCGTTCGGGGCGGCGAACTTTATAGCGCTGAAATCTATCCTCATGAAAAAGACGCTCATTGTACCTGCCCGGCAAGATATCCCTGCAAGCACCTTATCGCCTTTGTCTTTTACATTTCGGCAAACGAGGCCCAAACGCAACAGCAGGCCGAAATGCCGAACCTTCGCAAGCCGCCGGATTTTGTGGAATATCAAAGTCATAAGGAAAAGCAGGAGACCGCGCCCCCCGCACCGAATTTGAAAAAGAAGAGAACTACCGAAGAGTTTATATTTCAGGCTGTCGATGCCTGCCGCTTCGCCCCCCGCAAATACAACGCGGAGACAAAACAGATAAACGAAATTTCTGGTCAGGACCGCCTGTCGCTGCCCGACGGCAAAAAGATCGATTATTATTACCTGCTCTATCATGTCATCATTCCCCACCAGGAAGCGTATTTTTACGAGATTGTGGCCAACAAAAATTTTAACGGAGTCCGGTTTTTCAGCCGGGAGGGTCAACCCATGGAGTTTGCCGGTTTCGCGCCGGTGAGGCAGAACCTGGTGGTCGAAACCGAAAAAGTAACCTCGGTAAAACAATATTTCGTTAAGACGTATTTTTATGACCCGGTCAGCCATAAAAAAATTCCCCTGGAGCCGCCCGAAAATTATGGTTTTTTTACAAAAGCCCATATGAACCAGATCTATATACCCCGGGCGAAAAAACCGGCGAAATCCAAAAGCACGGCCGATGCAAATCCACTTCGATTCTACGTCACGGCTGCCGATGATACGATGCTGGCAATTTACCGGATGTCTCATGCCGGTCACAGAGCTTTAAGCGACCTTGAGGTCGTCGAGTGGAAAGACGTTTTCATCAAGGCAAAGGTCGAAAACGTGGAAAAAAATGCCCCCAAGACGTTTGACAAGGGCCCGGTTTTTTCCCTGTCGATATTTCCCGACGAGAAGGGGTTGTTCAAGGTGAAGTGCCGACAGGAGTTTATCTACGCCGTCGATGAAAAGTATTTTCAAGACAAGCTCCTGGCAAAGACACTTTCGGGGGCGTCGGCGCAAAAAGTTCTCGCGCGGTTTCCGGGCAGACCTTTGAAAACATACCAGCCGTTTAAACATCAAATAGACTCCCATGGAAACATCGCCAGGCGGGATGTAAAAACCGAAACCAGGGTATTTAAGAAATACGAGTTTTCTTCGATCCCGTTTCATAAAAAGGAATTTGTCTTAAAGCCCGGCGAAATCTCGAAGTTCATGCAAACCGAGGTCCCGGTTCTGAGGGAGTCGGGCGCTAAAATTCATATTCATAAAGATCTCATGCGCCTGGTGCTGGGTAAGAAAGAACACCGGGCCACGTTCAAGATGAATCCTAAAACCAACGACATCGACTGGTTTGACGGCTACCTCAGTATCGAAGGCATGGGTTTAAAGGAACTTCGCCTGGCTTTAAAGGCCTATCGAAAAAAAGAAGACTATTTTCGGCTTCAAGACGGCTCCTGGGTCAGCCTTGATTCGCTCGGAATTGAGAAACTGGCCCGGACGTTCGACAACCTGGGACTGCGCATAAACGAAGACGGCCAGATAAAAAAAATCAGCCGGGGTCAACTGCTGGCCATCGAGTTTGAGATGGAAAGCCGCACCGACCTGGCCATTACCAACCTGTTGAAAAAAATCAGGTCCTTGCCCGTGACGCGCAAAATGCACCCGAAAAATTTTGAAACCGGGTTTCAGGGCGTCTTGAGGGATTACCAGAAAGAAGGCGTCCTGTTTCTCGAAAGCCTGTATGAAATCGGCATCGGCGGCATTCTTGCCGACGACATGGGGCTTGGCAAAACCATCCAGAGTTTGACCTTCATTGAACGGCTGACCAGAAAGAAAGAATCCTTTTTGACGCTGATCGTCGGCCCCCTTGCTTCGATCTCGGTCTGGAAAAAAGAAGCCGAAAGGTTTTTCCCCAATCTCAAGGTCTCGACCTGGCACGGTATCGAGAGGAAAAAAACGGAATTCCCCACAGAGGGGATTGTGTTGACCACCTACGGAACCCTTTCGAGGGATTTTGGCGACTGGAAAGAGAAGCATCATTTTGACCTGGCGATCCTGGACGAGGCCCAGAACCTGAAAAATTTTCGCTCGTTGAGTTCTCACGCCGTGCGACAGACAAACACCGGGCTTTATTTTTGTCTCACCGGAACCCCCCTGGAGAACAGCGTTACCGACCTGTGGTCCTTGTTTGACATTTGTTTTCCGGGTTACCTGGGCACGTTGAAAAGTTTTCAAAAAAACTTCGAAGATCCTCATTACGAACTGGGTTTGCTTCTGAGAAAGAAAATCGAACCCTTTGTGATGCGGCGAACCAAGGACGAGGTTCTCAAGGAATTACCGCCGATTACGGAAACCCTGGTACCGGTAATCATGACGGATCGCCAGAAGATATTTTACGAGGAAGCTCGAAAACAGGCCGTTTACGAACTGGCCAATGCCGGTAAAAACTATCTGGTCAAGATGCTGCCCCATCTTATGAAACTTCGCCGGATCGCCTGCCATCCCGAGGCGGGCAACCCCGAAACCACCGACCCCTTACTTTCGGGAAAATTTCAACACCTCAGGGATATTCTCGACGAGATGGAGTCGAGCTCTTCGGCCATATTGATATTCAGCCAGTTTACCGATATTTTGAAAATCTGCGGCCGACTGTTGGGAGAGCTCGGTCACGACTATCATTATCTCGACGGTTCGACTCCGATGAAAAAACGCGACAAGATGGTAAACGACTTTCAAAGCGGCGAAAAAAGTTTTTTCCTGATCAGCCTCCGGGCCGGCGGGACGGCGCTTACCCTGCACCGGGCCGATACGGTGATTCACCTTGACCCCTGGTGGAACCCGGCCGTTGAAAAACAGGCCAGCGACAGGGTTCATCGTATCGGGCAAAAACAAAAGGTGTTTGTCTACAAGCTCTATTCTGAAAATTCCATCGAAGAAAAGGTTCTGGCGCTTCAGGCTCATAAAAAAGAGCTTTTCGACGCTATTTTTGGAGAGAAACTTGCCGCCTCGGGGCAAATTACCCGCGACCAGATTATGAAACTTTTAGAAAAATAAGTCTGTGCCCGGAGACTTGATTCGCTGCTTTTTTCAGGCAGCGCGCTCATAATGGATTTTTTTTTTAAAATGCATTATATTATTGTGTATGCCCATCAATTACTGTAAAAAACTTTTATATTGAGGTCATATGAAAAAAGACATCGACATCACAAAAGCCGTGGAGATCGCCGATCAGGTCTGGTGGGTTGGGCATTACCTCGAAAACGATCCTTTTCAATGCCATGTGTATTTAATTGAAAACGGCACGGAGTCGATTTTGATTGACCCCGGTTCGAAGTTAACCTTCCGGCATACCCTTGCGAAAATCAACCAGGTCATACCTTTTGAAAATATCAAATACCTGATCTGTCAGCACCAGGATCCCGACATCACCGCGGCGTTACCCGAAATTGAAGAGATTGTCACCAGGGAAGATATGGTAATCATCAGCCACTGGAGAGCCATCGCCCTGTTAAAACACTACGGTTTGAAAATGCCCTTTGTATGCGTTGAAGACAAGCAGTGGAAGATGGACATCGGCGGAAGAATTCTGAAGTTTATATTTACCCCCTACCTGCATTTTCCGGGAGCGTTTTGTACTTTCGATGTGAAAACAAATACGCTGTTTTCAAGCGACATCTTCGGGGCCTTCACCGAAAACTGGAGTTTGTTTGCCCGGGACGAGAGTTACCTTGAGGCCCTGCGACCGTTTCATGAACACTATATGCCGTCTCGCGAAATACTGAACCACGCGATTCATAAAATGGAGCAATACCCGGTAGAAAGAATCGCCCCCCAGCATGGTTCGATCATTACAGGCGACCTGGTGAAGTTCATCATGGCAAAGGTGAAGAATATCGAATGCGGCTTGTACCTGATGACGCAGACAAGTACCGATGTGATCAAGTTGTCGCGGCTGAATAAAATTTTAAGAAATTTTGTCGAATCCCTGATCGTTAATCATAATTTCAAGGAGATCGTAAACAGCCTGATTGAGGCCGCCGGGGATATTTTCCCTGTCGGGTCTCTTTCGTTTTATGCCGAAAACCAGGATTCAACGGTGTTGTTGTTTTCTCCGGAGACCATGTACCGGGGCATCGTGTCGGAAATTCCCGGGGCCTGTAAACATTTTATCGGCATGTCGCCCGAAAGATGGCGAGAGCTTTATGAAAGTGAAATCGTATACATGAATGAAGAGCTGACTTCTTTTGCCGATCCCGGCGTTTCGGGGAAAACCGCCCCTGCAGAAACGGTATCGTTGATCCTTCCGTTGTATACGATCGACCATCCCAGTATTCACGGTATCGCCGTTTTTCAACTAAAGCGTAAAAAAAACCTCGACCCGGAAGAGATAAAAACCCTGCTGCAGTTGAGCGTTCCTCTCAGCGTCGTCGTCGAACGGGAGATCATTCTCAGGACCATGGAGCTGGAAAAGCAAAAGTTTTACGAGCAGGCCATTCATGACCCGCTTACCAATCTCTATACCCGGACCTATATGAACGACGCCGTTGCGCGGTTATTTCACATGCAGGATCGGGAAAAAAGTCCGCCCATATATCTTTTTGAAATCGATGTCGATTACTTTAAGCGGATAAACGACAGCTACGGTCACAGTGTTGGCGACGCCGTTTTAAAAGATATATCAACGATAATTATTGAAGAAACCCGAAGCACCGATATCCAGGTCAGGCTCGGCGGCGAGGAGTTTGCCATTTTCCTGCCTTTGAAAAACGAGGGCAAAATATACGATATTGTAAAAAGGATTCGGGAAAGAATTTCCAAAATACGCTTTGACATCGAAAGCATTAGCGGCAACCCCATATCAAGGGTCACCATAAGCGGCGGGATTATCAAAAGAAGAATCAACGAATCCATCGAGGGAGCCATCTTCAGGGCCGATATGCTTATGTATGAGTCGAAAAAAACCGGGCGCGATAAAATTATTTTTGACCTGTCCTGATCATTGTACTTAAACAGCGGTTACTTCCTGGCGCCAACCCGGCCTTCGGGAAATACCTTTGCCGCCGTTGCCCGAAATCTGCCAAAAAAATTATTAAACTTGCATGGAAATTTACCTTTGGAGCGCTGGATTCCGATAATGAAATTTAAAAACAAGGGGTATGTCTCAGCCGTTATGAAAAACGAAACAAATGGTTCCATAAAAAAATTTATAAAAAGCAACGCCGTATTATTTCATGATATTGACGATTCGGCTCTGTCAAAAATTGCCGCAAAGTTAACCCCGATCTCCTTTCAAGCCGGTAAAGACGTGATTACACAGGGCGAACTGGGCGAAAATCTCTATATTGTATATTCCGGCAAGCTCGACGTATTTATCACGGGGGCAGACAATAAAACCAAAAAGGTCGGCGAGATTTCCCCGGGCGACTGCGTGGGCGAGGGGGCATTGATTACCAAAGAACCTCGCAACGCCACTGTCAGGGCAAGCACAAAGAGCAGGCTTTTATCTCTCAGTCATGTCGACTTCCAGGAAGTCCTTCGTGAATACCCCGCCGAGATGGAGGTTTTTGTCCGTATCATCGGCAAACGCAGCAAGTCGATTAACCCCTCTCAATTTCGACCGTCGCCCGAAAAACTCCGGGAGTTTCTGTCTTCCGTAGATTTAATGGCCAGCCTTGGGCACAAAGCCCTGGCCGAGCTGGAACCAAAGATGCAATGGATATTTTTACCCGGCGGCGAGACCCTGATGAAGCAGGGCGACCCCGGGGATTCCATGTACATCGTGGTAAACGGACGCATGCGCTACGTGGTGAAAAACAAGGACCACGAGGTTGTGGCCGAGGGCGATTTTTCGCGCGGAGACATCATTGGGGAGATGTCCCTGCTTACCGGCGAAAAAAGGTCGGCGACCGTATTTGCCACCCGGGGTTGCGAGGTGGTACGATTCTCTACCGAGGTTTTCGAGGACCTGATTTCAAAAAACCCCGCCGGAATGCTCAACATCACCCGTACGATTGCCCTTCGCCTGAAAGGAGATTTCAGCGGGAGAAAAAAGAAACGAAGCATCAAGGTCATTACCCTTTTGCCGTTATATGAAAACATCCCCTATGCCGATTTTTCGTTAAAACTTGTAAAACAGCTCAAGAAGGAAAAAACGGTTTTCTATGCCGATAAAAAGGCGTTTTTAAAATTTTTGCGCCTGCAGAAAAATACTCCGGGCGATGCCAAAAATACAGGTTATACCCTTACCGATCTTTTTGCCTGGTTTTACAGCCTTGAGGATCAATACGAAATGGTTATCATCGTTTCAGACCCCGAAGACAAGACCTGGACAGAGACCTGTCTGCGGCATACCGACAAGATATACCTCCTGGCCGATCATACCTGTACCGACGACCTTTACCCGGTTGAGATTCGCTATTTAAGTAGCGAACAGGCAGAGACCTCGCCGGATCGGGAATTGATCTTTATCTATGACAAACCCGGTATTGAGCCGTCGCGAACCGCCGCCAGGCTCGCCAGAAGAAGGGTTACGCGCCATCATCACATCCGGGTATATGAAGCGCAGGACCTCGGTCGGCTCGCCAGGAACTTTACCGGTCACTCGGTCGGTATCGCGCTGGGCGGCGGCGGGGCCAAGGGCTTTGCCCATATCGGTTTTCTGCGGGCCCTCGTCGAAGACGGCATACCGGTCGATATCATTGGCGGCACCAGCGCAGGCTCAATCATGGGGGCGTTGTACGCCTTTGGTTTTAACATCGACGAGATTGAGTCTATCTCGAGAAAGCTCATGGTCGACCAGAACAACCTGAACGATTACACCTATCCCCTGGTTTCGCTTTTAAGGGGGAAGAAATATACCGATGCGATCAAGAACTTCATGGGCTCGAAAAAAATCGAAGATATGTGGATCCCCTTTTTTGCCGTCGCCACCGACCTGACCCTTGCCGAGAAGAAGGTTTTTTCGGAAGGCGACGTCTGGAAGGCGATCCGGGCCAGCACCTCTCTTCCGGGGATTATGCCGCCCCTGTTTGACAACGGCTCGATCTACATCGACGGCGCCCTTCTCGACAACATACCGGGTTCGGTGTTGAAGAAAAGCAACGCGGGTACGAAGATCGCGGTAAGCCTGGGGGCGGGGGACCGCGTTTCCAGGGACAAAATATTTTCGCAGGTCTTTGACGAAAGAAGGCAGGGAATCGCCCCGTCGATTTTGCAGGCGCTCAAGATGAAACTCAGCCCGAAGTCTCGAAAGGCCCAGGTACCGACCATGGGGAATTTGATCATGCGCGCCACGATGGTCAACTCGCTGGCGATGGAGCATACGACCAGAAAAGAGGTCGACCTCTACGTCGAGCTGCCCGTCGGTAACTACAGCCTGTTTGCCTGGAAGGAGTTTGACAGGATCGTCGAGGCCGGTTACCGTTATGCGAAAAAAAACACCCGGCAGTGGAAAAAACAACTGGGGTTATAGACCGGCAACGGGGAGATTCCCCGTTAACCTTAAAATAATGATGTGATTTTATTATTTTTGAAATTTCTGGTTGATGATTTCGACGGCGTTTTTAACGCCGTTTTCTTTTTTCATGAGCAGGCCGACTTCCCTGGCCTTGTTTTGAATCGACGGCGAGCGCAGGAGTTTTACCAGGCTTTTGGCAAGGTTCTTTGAATTCAACCGTTTTCGGGAAAAAACTCCCGGGGCTATTCCCAGGCGCTGAAGCTGGCGACCCCAGAATTGCTGCTCAGAGATATGGTAGACAACGATGGACGGTATGCCGGCAAGCGACGCCGACTGGGAAGTTCCCGCCCCCCCGTGGTGGACGATCGCAACACAGCGGGGCAGAACCAGCGAGTGGGGAGCCTCTTTGACAAAAAGGAGGTCGGGGGTTGGCTTGACGCCGCATTCGGCCCACCGGGGGGCCTGGATAATGGCCCGGCAACCGGCGATGGTCGCGGCTTCGGCCAGTAGCCCGATTGTCTGACTTTGCAGGTCGATCTCGGGCGGCATGAGGCTGCCGAAGTTCATGTAGACCGGCGCGTCGCCGGCGCTTAAAAAGGCTTCCAGGTCGGCGGGCATGCTTTCGTCGTTTGCCTCTCCCTCGATGTCGAGAAAGCCCACCACCTGGTGAATCCCTGACCAGTCGGACTGGCGCGGGCAGATGGCCTGACTTACCCCGATGAGATTTAAGATGTCGGATGTCCAGACCCCGGTTAAAAAGTCGCCGGCGGGTTTTAACCCTTCCTGGGCCCGGAGCTTATCCGGGTAGCTTTTTACCGTCAGGTTTAAAACCAGCCGAAGTATTTGCCACAGGAGCCGGTTTGAAAGCGACCCGAAGTTTAAAAACCCCGTTGGCGGGTAATTTCGCGTGGGCAAAACGTTGTGCGCCAGTAAGACGCTCACATAGGGTTTTTTATATAGTTCGGCGGCGGTATGCAGGGGGTAGTGCAGGTAGTGACCGATGATGAGGTCGTTTTCAAGGCAAAGCCTTTTCGACTCTTCGTACATTTCTTTTTCTACGGGCAAAAAAAGCCCCTTGAGAATTTTCTTTAACTGTTCCAGTGGGTTAATTTCAACAGAGATGTTTTTTACCGTTTTGGTCAACTGGCCCGTATCGGCAATTACCGGCGAGCAGATCGTTTTGATCTTGACCCCCGTTTTTGACTCAAGGGCGTTATAGCGGGGGCTGTCTACACAGGTGATCACGAGCGTCACGTCGTGACCTGCCGTCTGTAGACCTTCAGCCAGGGCCAAAAAAGGGCGAATATCGCCGCGACTGCCCCAGGTTTGCATTCCAATTTTCAATAGATCCTCGCTTTGGCGTTTACCGCCATATTGTCGAAAACTGCGAGCCTGTGTGACAACTGTTTTTCGAAAACAACGTCAACCCCAAAGTTCAATGCTTTACTCGAAAAGCTGCGTTTTTCTTCGAAAAATTCTGTGAATGGCCTTTTGGCCCGCCTATTGGCGGACCTATTGGCCACTTTTCGATCGCATTGAACTTTCTCATCTTAGTCACAAAGCAAGTTGGCGCACAGGCTCCTGCCGGGCGCTATTGGGTTACAGCGCATGTCGAATTTAATTTACATTACAAATTCACGGTAGAATATGACAAATGCAAAGAAGCGTACTAATAAAATCAACTCTTTTTCTCCTGTTTACATCGTCGGTTTTCTTTGCACAAAACAAGGCACAAATTACGGCCCAAAACATGACCACGACCATGATCGTGCACACACCGGCGGATCAGGCTGAAATTTTAAATCTTGGCGGCAACATAAATACCGGTTTTACCGAATACACGCCGTTTATAACGCCCGACGAAAAGATGCTGTTTTTTGAATCCGATCGGCCGGGCGGGGTGGGCCAGACTGGCAGTTTTGATCTCTGGTATTCGGCCAACGAGGGCCAGGGGCAAAAAATCCCGGCCTTTACTTTACCGACAAACCTGGGAGAGCCCGTAAATACGCCGGGCTTTGACGGCCTGCCTTCGCTGAGAAAAACGGCCGACGATTCCTATGAAATTTATTTTACCTCGTATGCGGGTAACGGCCGGGGCGGCCCGCAGGAGTCGAATATCTACTATTCGCGTTTGACCGGCAAGACCTGGTCAAAACCCGAGCCCGTTCCCCTGATCAATACCGATTTTCACGATAAAATGCCGTCGATTTCCCCGGATGGAAAGCACCTTTTTTTCTCGTCGGATCGCCCCGGCGGTTACGGTAAAGAAGACATCTGGGTTTCGCAGTACGACGAGGTAAACCGGCGCTGGAAAATCCCCGTAAACGCCGGGGACACGATCAATACGGCGGCCTCCGAGATTTCGCCCTCGATACATGTCGACGGCATCACGTTGTATTTTTCCTCCGACCGCCGCGGCGGGGTCGGCAGCTACGATATCTACGTTACCCAGAGGCTCAGCGACGGAAGCTGGAAAACCCCGCTGAACATGGGGACCCCCTACAATACCGAACAGGACGACGAATACCCGACGGTCCTGAAATCGGGCGAGTACATTTATTTTACCTCCAACCGGCCGGGCGGTTTTGGCGGTTTCGATATTTACCGCGCCCGCGTTCCGGGATTTGCCAAACCGACCGTGGTCATAACCCTGAAGGGTACGGTTTTTGAGGCAAATACAAAGAAGGGGCTGGAGGCAAACATCGCGGTTCGCGGCGATGAAAGGCGATTTGACATCTCCAGCGGTCTGCCAAACGGTAATTTTAAGGTCGATTTTATCAACAACAAAATATACCAGTTACTCATAACGGCTCCCGGCTATGAGCCGTTGAACTATGTCCTGGATTTGCGTACAACGCACATCAACTCCATTTTGGCCCTGGACTTTCCGTTGAAAAGGATCAATCATTTTGCAGGCTCATTTAATATCGTTCTCCAGTTTATCGACAGGGACGCCAAAACCGTTGAGGCAAGGGCTCTCTACCGTTTTTCCCCGGACGATAACCAGGACAAAAAAGTCGACAACAACACGATCGTACTAAACGTTGCGAAAAGTCCGACCTCGTGGAATTCCTTCCTGGAGAGAAATACCCTGACGGTTTCTGCCGAGGCCGAAGGTTTTGAAGACAAGTTGGTTTCGATACCCCTGCTGACCTTGATGGAAAATCGATCGGGCCGCGACGGCAACACGATTGTCGTACCGGTCGAGATGACGCGCCTGTCAGTCTCCGAAAATGACGGCCAGGTTGACGCGGGTGATATCAAGGGTATGACGCTTCTCGATACGATTTATTTTGAAACCGATATCGCCGATAAAATATCCCCGCAGGAAAAAAACAAAATCAACAAGCTGGTTGAGCGGTTGAAAAAACCGGGAATCGTCATCGAGGTTCACGGCCATACCGACAGGCAGGGGGGCCTGGAGAAAAACGTAAAGCTTTCTCAACGCAGGGCCCAATTTGTAAAAAATATTTTGCTCAACTCCGGCATACCGAATGCCAGAATTCTGACCTTTGGTCACAACTATTCCCGTCCGGCGGTGAAGGAAGTCAACGAGTCCACGCGGCGTAAAAACCGAAGGGTTGAAATCTTTATCAAAAAAATACAGAATCCCGAAAGTACCGGTATACCGGTCGAAAATGAGAAACCATGAAAGTTGAAAATAGCAAGGGCGATATCAAGAGTCTTCCGGAATTAAAAGATTTCAGCCTGGTTACCAGGCACCTGATCATGCCCAACGAGTTAAACCCCAACCACAGTATCTTCGGTGGGCAGTTGATTGCCTGGCTCGACACCGCTCTCTATGTTTACCTGACCGGGGTCGTGAAGTACAAGAACATGGTGACGGTGGGGATGAACAACGTTCATTTTAAAAACCCGGCCTACCTTGGCGAAATTCTAGAAATCTACGCCTCGGTGAAGCAGATGAGAAAGTCGTCGGTAACGGCCTACGGCAAGGCCGTCGCCATCGACCCCACTACGGGAAATTCCCGGTTGATCATCCAGTGCGAGATCACCTACGTGGCCATCAACGACAAGGGAAAACCCATACCGGCCTTTGCCAATTACAAAATTGATTGATTTTGTTTGAGGTGGGTGCTATGTGTATTGTTTTTATATTTCATCAAAATTAGATTTTTAAATTCTGATGTAATTAGACAGAAAATAGACTTTACAGAGTATTTTTAATAGCAACCGAATATAGATTTTAGACCTATGACAAGAGATTGTTTATAATTTGGATTATATGGTTAAGGTGTATCATGAAAATATTATTTATTCTTATGTCGTTAGTAATACCGATTAATGTTTTTTCCATAGAGGGAACTTATATTAATCCTGAGGGATTTTATATTAAATTTCAATTTCGTTCCAACGGAAAAGTTAAAATGAGTTCCCAAATGTTTTCTTTACCGATAACGTACAATTACATTCAACAAGGAAAATTTATTTATATTGAAGATCCAGGCAAAGGGCAAATTGAATTAGAACTTCGCGGAAAAACATTGTGGACAGATGCTCCATTTATGGAAGGTACTTATTACTTAGAAGGAACAAGAGAGCTGATTATTGCTGAAAAGAAAATTAAAGATCAAAAAATAAAAGATAATTTGAAGAATTCAGAAAATACTCATAACACACATAATCTTTCCGATGAGAAAAATGAGAATATTGAAGAAATGAAAGTATTATTAGATAAATTAAAATCAGGCGAAGATGTCCCTAAAGAAGAAATTATAAAAGTTATAGAAAGGGCGGTTAAATAATTATTTCTAAAAAGCGAAATAACTGCACCTAAGGGCCGCGTGTATCAGGTTTGCCGCCTTTGTAATGCCTCCCAATCGCACAAATAACTATTAATCCCAGATGATTTTTTCGTAAAGCTCGACGTAGTTTTTTACGGCATTGTCCCAGTTAAAAAAGGCGGCCCGGTTTTTTCGCGCCAGGACCTTTTCGGCTTCGGGGGCAGATTTCATTTTTTCATTAAAAATGTCTACCATGTAGTCCGGGTCAAAATGTTCCCAGTAAAACGCTTCGCCGCCGCCGACTTCGGGCAGGCTGCTTAAGGTCGACAAAAAGACGGGTTTGCCATAGCTCATTGCCTCGATGACGGGCAGCCCAAACCCCTCGACCCTGGAGGGAAACAAAAAGGCGTCGCAATTCTGGTACAGCCATGCCCTGTCGTTTTCGGTCACGATGCCCGGCATGATTATGCGATCCTGTAAATTTTCTGATTCAATTTCTCTCTGCATGGCTTCGGCATAGGGGTCGGTATTGTCGCCGCCGATGACCAGCACCCCCCGGCCCAGTTTTTTCATAAACGCAATTAAAACCCGGAAGTTTTTCTTTTCTTTAATCACGCCGACGCTAAAGTACAGCGGTCCGGATCTTGAAGGCATCGTTGTTGTTGTTTTTGATGATGAAGCCAATAATGATAATGAAGACAAAATAGACAAAGATGGGTAATTTTGAAAAAATAAAGGCCTTTCTGGTTTGCTCGTGATTGTGATGTCTACGCCGTTATAAATTACCCGGGTGGGTACGTTGATTTTTAAATGCCGTTTGGCGACGCTTTCGGAATACGCCGAGATAAAGGTGATTGCCGCGGCGCGGTTTACTTTTTTTTGCAGAGACCTCAGCCGAAGAGCCGCTTTCAAAGGGCTTTTTTCTTCCAGGAAATTTAAATCGTGTATGGTGAGCAGGTAAGGGACTTTGCCTGGAGGCATATAACCGGAATCCTGGTGAATGGCATGCCAGAGGGTCGGCGTTTTACCTTCGGGGAATTTGTTGAAAAAAGGAAAGTGTCTTGGCAGGAACCCCGGCGTACGGTAGGTCACGGATTGTCCAAATTTCCCCACAAAATTTTCCGGAACCAGGTAGGTAAGATCAAGCTTTGAGGAAGATTTTTCCGCAAGGGCGCGTGCGTATTGAAACGAGACCTGCCCAAGACCCGTATAAAGGCTTTTCAGTTTTACAAAATCAACCAGGACCGCGGGTTTGTTCGTGAGCATTTGACGGGTAAAGATGATTTTTGCCCGGCCGCATGTCCAGCGATAATTATTTAAGTAATGCCACCCTTTCTGCTAACACACCGGCTTTATGTACATCCTTGTACAGCCGGAGTTTACGCTTCCTGCGTTTCAAAAGGTGGCGCCAAACTGCCTTACGCACATCGTATGCTCGGCAGACCCAGGCGCATCATGCGCCTTAAAGATTACCGATTTCCGGCACCCTAAGGAACAGGAGGTTCCTTAGAGGGTGCCGAGCGCACGAGGCGCTAGGGGCAGACGTGGTGCGGGAAATCGGATTTATTCTGCATCCTGGTATTATTCAGGAGTATTTAAAGAACTCGCTTTGCGTTTTTTTAAACAGCCCCATTTTTAGCCGGCAAGGTCAGGGTTTTTTACAAAACCCGATCTGGTCGTAGATGAGATCGGGTATGTGATCGCCCGTTGTCAGCAACACCTGGGTCGACATCGTAACGATGTAGGCGCAGGGAGTCAGGTCGGCCACCGTATGCCCCGGCCAGTTAAGCTCGGCCGAGCCAAACCGGTTCTGGGGGGTCGAACCGACGTTGTCTGTCATCGTGAAACCATAGGGGCCGCCGGGGCCGCTCATGGACAGGCTCACCGTACCCAGGTTGGGGTGTGCCGCTGTGTACAAGACATGCAAGGCGCCGGCGATTCCGCCGCAGGGGCTGCCGACCAGTTCGGTGATGTCGACCATTGTGACGTCGAGCTGGCTTGAGACGACGTGGGGCGCCCACGAACCGCCCTTGGTGACGTTGTCGTAAAGCGTGTTGTCGACAGCCAGCCTGGTACAGGTTCCGGCAAGCTGGGCCGGCGTCGAACTGGAGCGAACCCACATGCGAATGCGAAAGCGCCGGTCAATGGCAAGGGCAGGCGGCATCGTCGAACTTCCGGCATGCTTACCCGAGATGTCCTTTGTTCCCCAGGCGGCCAGGGTTTGCGATTTCAGCATGACCAGGCCGGGCAGGGCGCCGGTGTTGGGGTAGAAGTCGGCATCCTGGGGGACCTGCACCCAGCCATCGGCCGAAAAGGGCGCGATGAGTTCCCCGGCTCCTCCATTAACTGTCCAGTCGTCGACCTGTATAGGGTTTACCGGGTCGCCTGTCAGGGTCATTTTTTGACCGATCACGGTGCGGGCAATCTGGGTGGGTTGAATTTGCGAAACGGCTCCGAGAATGTCTGTCGTGGGGTCATATTCGGCAATATCAAACATGTATTCGGCCGGCTGCCCGCCGATTTTTTTGGGAATTGTCCCGTAAAGGCGAAGGGTAGAGAAAAATGCCCTGGAGTCGGCCACGGTTAGGCCCGTTGCGGCGCTGATTTGGGTGGAGATCTTGTACTGCCCGACGTGGGTAAACGAAGGCGGTACGTCGACGGATTCGGGAATTTCTTTTACACAGAGTTCTACACAAAAGCAGTTGCCGCGATTTTCACGGTCCGGTTGGCGACCCCGCAAACGATCTTCGTTTAAAATGACAACACCTCCGGCAGTTGTGGCTTTGAAGTAAACATCGGGTCCGCCGATCAATTCCAGGTTGATGAACGAAAACGGTGTTTTTTGAAAGGTCTCGGTCAGATAATCGATCCGGAATTTTCCGTTGAAGTCGGTTACGTCGCTGCCAAGCAGGTCGTCCTGGGTCAGGTCGACGTCAAAGGCCGTTACCTTGATTCCGGGCAGCGGGATCTTTTTATCGTCGCAGGTGACCATTTTACCACAGATGGTCCAGGCGCCAAACCTGGCCCGCACCAGGCACCAGAACCGCGAGGCGATGACGTATTCCCAGGCGGCGACAAGCCCGTTGGGCGTCTCCCGCCAGAGCGGTTGCAGGGTCGTGATGGAAAACTGCAGCGGGGTTGGCGGCTTCTGACTCTGTACTCGACGCGGCACCGTTGTGCAGTAGACATCGATCTCAAAGGGCTCGCCGGAGTACTTTTGTTTTGTGCCCAGCTCGAAGAGAAAGTTGCCGTTTGCGTCGGTCTTGATCTCGGCGATCAACGACGAGGCCTTGGCTGCCACATCTTTGTCGGTTAAAAACGCGAAGGTGTCTTTTGGGTTTGCCACCGCCAGGGCCGCGATATTTTGTGTGTCGCGAACCCTGTATAGTCTCACGACCATATCGGAAAGCGGCTCGGGGCACTCGGGGCAGAGCATGCCGATCAGGTTGCCTTTAAATATGTAGGACATAGCCGTTCCCCTTTATTAAATTTATTAAATTCATTTGTAACTCCTTTCTAAAAAGATTTGATATAAAATTATATCAAATCTAAATCTAAGTAAAATGATCTAATCGTGCAAAATAATTGTTAAAAGACGTAAATAAAGAAACGATTTGAATAGTCCGATGGTCGAACCAGAAAATTCAAAGTGTTGAAGTCGTAACTGGAGTAAAAGGTATTGAGGACAAGTTCTGGTAAAGGTCACAGGTTTACGAACCATTTCCGGGCGGCCCACTGGGGCCGCCCGGAAAAAAGGACTTGCTTTCGGGGTTCTTTACGGCTTGAGCAAAATTGGCGACATTGAAAGAACCCCTGAAGTAATCACTTTAAAAATGATTACTTTTTTGCTTCGCCAAATTTATACGAAACGGCAAAGTCGGAGGCTACGCCGCCGGCATTTTGAAGACCGCTGATAAAAAATGGCCCGTTTGTAAGAAGACTGACGCTTAAATTCCAGTCAAAGGACAGGTTGGCCGCTTTAAAGCTTAAACCGCCGTTAAACGTCGGGGTTGCATTGCTCCAGGTGTCTGCCGTGGACGTTACACCGGCGCTTACATTGGTACTGTTGGGGTTGATGTTCAACAGGTTTGCGGAAACGCCAAAACGAGCCAGCCATTTCTCGCCGAGGTTGGTTTCCATGCCTAAGAACAGGGGAAGTAGCACAGTGTTGGATTGGTTGTTATAGAACACGCCCTGGAAGCCGGTTACCGGCGCAGCGCCGCCAACAACGGTTTTCGTCGATGGTGTCGTTACTTTGGCATTGGTAAGGCTAAAGCCAAGCCCGACAAAGGCCAACACATCGTTTGAAATTTTCAATTCGTCAGATATACCCGCCTTGATTTTATACCCGGTGTTAAAATAATTTACTTCGCTGCTGGAAGTCGTGCCGCCAATGGTAGAGGTTGTTGAATATTGAGAATTTCTGTCTAAATAGTCAAATCCTGCGGTTATATGGAGCAGGTTGGCGCCCAAATCCAGGATCGCCTGAACATCGGTAACGATATCGCCAAGGCCGTTGTTTTTGTACGTATTGGTCGCGGTATCGCTGGTTGTTCCATTTTTTGCATTGTAGGTGTTGTTGACAAAGTTCATTCGGTAACCAATGGATCCGTCTATTTTGATTTTGCCGTCCAAATAAAAACCAATGACGGGTTTAATCACGCTGGTTGACGACGACTGGGTTACGTCTACTTTCGTATTGGTGTCTTTTGACGACGTTCCGTTTGACGTACGGGCAAAAGAAACGCCGGCGCCAAAAGTTATCCCACCTATAGCAAACCGGGACATGATTGAGGCATTTTGATGGCTTAATACCGGCGCAGCAAGTAACAATGGATCGACGGGGGAATTTGCCAATATGGCGTTTGTACCCGCTGTTTCGGCCGCATGCCCGACAAAGATCCCCAGGTCAAAACCGGACACGGGCGCGAAAATGATACCGCCCTTGCCGGCGCCGCCAAATACGCCGTATTCGCCAAAAATCATCGGACCAAAGTTGCCGATGGCCGCCGGGTTGGTGTAAATATATGGCAATTGACCTTCAACCGCCCATGTGTTTTCCTTGACAGTTGAGATACCCATTCCGCCGGAACGCGCTTCTGTAGCATGAATTCCTGTAGCTGTGGCCGTCATAGCCATGAAAACAAGAATTGTTTGAATTTTTTTCATTAGTTTTCTTTCTCCTGAATTGTTTTTCAAAAATGGATTGAACCATTTGTGAAAACCTGGGTAATCGGGGAGATACTTGTGGCGTGTAAAGTTTTATTTTAACTATAACCTGGCTCCCGAGAGTCCAGGCTCGGCTGCCGACTGACGCCATACATACTTTATGGGATGAAGAGCGAGAATTTAAAAAAACGTCGAAAACTACCTTTTAAGTTTACCGGCCGGGAATTTTCGGCAACGAAAACGGGATTTGGGGGTTTGACGTTTCAGGTTCAGGCAACCTCCCCAAATCCCGCCAGGATTTTTATAGTTTGATTCGAATTCTGGCTTTTTCCAGGATCCAGACGATGAAAACAATCGCACATGTAAAAAGAAAGGACTTTAGAATACCGAGGGTCGATCCCGAAAGCTGGTAGGGTAGAAGCATCAGTTGGGGGGAAAAGAGGGTATAGACAAGACCCGGCAACAGGTAGCAGGTCAGCGAACTGCGCCCGGCAGGCATAAGGGGGCCTGCCCAGCGGGTCAGATTGGCGATATCCGAGACAAGGTAGACCAGGGCATAGGTCAGCAAACTGATGCCCGCGCAGATGGTTGTCCACGAGGGGGTGGCGAATATTTTCGAGATGCCCCAGAGCGGTCTCGTCGCAAAGCCAAACCACAGGGCCGATACGCCAAGAACGCCCAGGGCCAGGGGAAGGAAAAATTCCTTCTTGAGGCGGTTTAACTTTAAATAAATAATTGTCGTTAGAACGCCGCTCATCACCAGGGCATAATTTGAGGCCCCGACGATGAGCTTGAATCCATGAACCCCGGCGACCGGGCGAAATTCCTGGACGTTCAAAACGTAGAAGACCGCCGTGAAAAGGGCCGCGATCGACAACCGGTTACCGATCAACAGGTACAGGGACGAACAAACGAGGTAGGCCCAGCCGATCAAACCCAGAATGCCCCACCAGTGCGGGCTCATCCCCTGCGGGTTTTCGACGGCGCCGCCTTTGTAAAAATACGCCAGGGCGCCCAGGGTCAAAACTCCCAGCCCTTGCAGCGCCCGTACGGGAATAACCTTTAACAGGCGGTTTGTCCTGTAGTCGTTCCAGATGAGGAAAAAGGCGGCCACCATGAAGACCAGCCGGATCTTGCGGGTAAAGAAGTCGACATCGGGCCGGTAGTACTCGTGGTTGACGAAAAAAAATCCCATCACGATCAGGGCAAGACTTCGGCCCAGGATATGGAGAAAAACGGCGGCCTTTGTTTTTATCCTGCCCTGGTTGTCCTGGCGGGCCTTCTTTTCACGCCCTTTCAGGGCAAAGGGTATCGAGAGCCCGACGATAAACAGAAAAGCCGGGAAAACGACGTCGGCAAGTCCCATGCGGTCCTCCCTGGCGCCGGCGTGATCGAGCCATCGGGGAACGTCGTGGAGGGTCCAAAGGTCGTCGACGAAGATCATCAGCATCATTGTCAGCGCCCGGAAAATGTCAATGGAGGCTATTCGTTTCATATCAGGTAGTTTTCGAATTCGTATTTTACTTAAATAGTTCTTTGATTTTATCGGTCGGTGTATAGATCATTCGTTTTCCCTGCGCATGTTGATTTAAAAAACCAAACTTTGATAAAGAGTTTAAATCCGTAATGGATGTTGCACGGGAAATCCGGTGGGTATTGCAGTGAATCGTTGAGGTGGTTTTTTGCCCAGGGTTTACATAAAAATATTTTAATAATTCTATTTGTCGATCATTGAAGCCATAATTCAACGCAAGATTGGTATTGATTTTGTAATTTTCTCTTGATTTGGTCTCTATATATTCAATAAAATCATTCTTCGCTAATATCATTCTATTTAAATTGTAATGTATAAAATAAGTCAAATCGAGGTCATCCTGTTCACTGTATATATATGCTTTTTTGTACTGAGCGGATGACATTCTGATTCTTTTTGATATGGGGAGATAAGAGATCGCCCAATATCCATGCTTGAGCAGATACCAGTAAAATATGGCCCTTGCCAATCTGCCGTTGCCATCTGTAAATGGGTGAAGGTAGCCCAGCCAGAAGTGTAAAATAATGGCTTTGGGGATCGGGTGGATAAACTCTGCATGTAACTGATCATTGGCAAATAATATCAGATTTTCAATTTCCGTTTTAACAAAATCTATCCGGGGAGGGATGTGATATACAAGACCATTGCTTTGATCGGAAACGACTATTTTATCCGAATCTTTTCTAAAGCGACCCTGTTCTCTTTGCGGCAGCGTATTGAGCGTAATACCCGTATGCAATTCAAGCAGCAGGTCAAGAGACATTTCCCTTTGACTAAATTCTTCTTCAATGTTTACCATGGTTCTATAGGTATTTAGAATCATTTGTTCGGATTTGTTTTTTGGTTTTCTGCCTTCTTTTAAAAACTTTTTTGCCAGATTTCTGGTTGTGTTTGCGCCTTCAAGTTGTGACGAGGCAATCGCCTCTTCCATGATCCCTTTTGAAATATACTTGTATCGATCTTGTCTGTCAATAGATGATTTGCCCGTTAAAAGGCGGCCCCCGGTATTCTGGTCGAGGTCATGCACCTGTTTCTCGTAATCAGGAAATTTGATCCAGGAAAAGTGGCCGCCATTTTCAGACTTGATAACCGTTTTTATAGATTGCGATGCCCTGAGGAACTTGACCAGCGACCATAACTCTTCCCTTGATAGAACGGAACTATAGATACTCTTATGTTTTATTTTATCCCAATAGTAGTATTTGGGATAGGATGAGGCATGCAATATTTCTGCAAAGGTTCCCCCGGATTGTAAAAGTTTATTTAATAGTGATTGAAAATCAATATTCTGCAAGCCTGGTTTTTCTAATCTATATTGTTTCATGTTTAATGTATGTTTAATTATGTATAAATTAAACATACGAAGTCGTGATGTCAATTTTTTATGTTTAATTTAAACAAGATTGAACATAACTTAACGTATTATGTCGCCATATTCGAGGCTGTGTGTCATTAAGAATTGAGTAAATAAAACCTGACCTTCGGTCAGGAGTTCGGACAAATTTTTATATATACGTGGGAATAAAAAAACCTCTATGGAGACGGAAACCTTGCGCAGATTACAAATAAAATTTTTTTAAAATCAAGTCTGACTTTTACATCACTCCCCAAATATAAGACCCAAATAAACGCTGATTCTATGTTAATATAATCTACTATGGGAGGTAGATCAAAAAACGCGAAGCAAGTTATTTAAAGTTCCAGAATAATATCAGGATGCACCATAAACCCGCTTTCCCGCACCCGGATGGTGCCGGAAAGCGGCAATCTTTTGGCGCCACCTTTTTCTGTTGTCAGAAAAGGTGGCATTTTTTCGGGTTTGTCAAACCTGATGTCCGAACTTTAGTCGGAACATCAGAATAAAACATTTACCGGGCGTCGGATATTCCTGCGTCTGGATTTATTCTGTGTATATATCCGGGGGAGACCGGGGCTGTGCCGGTAATTTGTTAAGCGATTATGAAAAATATTTTATTTGTCTGTATTGAAAATTCCAATCGAAGCCAGATGGCCCAGGCCTTTGCCCTTATTCATGGCAGGGGAAAGGTCAATGCCTTCAGCGCCGGTTCCAGGCCGTCGGGAAAAGTCAACCCCAGGGCGATTGAGGCGATGCGGGAACTGGGTTACGACCTTTCGACCCACCAGTCCAAATCGGTAGAAGAATTTCGCCGCCAGGACTTTGAGTACGTCATTACTATGGGCTGCGGTGACGAATGTCCCTTTATTGCCGCCAGAAACCGCCTCGACTGGCAAATTCCCGACCCGCGCGATATGAACAAAGACCAGTTTCGAAAGGTCCGGGATTTGATCGAAACCAGGGTGCGGGAACTCCTGGATAAGTTGTAGGTTTTTTTATATAAATATTTACTTTGTGCTTGCCCGGTCAGGTTTGGTCGTGATGAAAACGGAAGACCGAAAGATTCAGATTATCGATATGACCTTGTCCGTTATCGGCGAGTCCGGTTTACAGGGGCTGACTACGGCAAAGATCGCCTCAAAGTGCGAAATTACAGAGGCTGCCATTTATCGTCATTTTGCCAATAAAGATGAGATTATTCTGCGGGCGATTGAAACGATCGGTCGGCGCCTGTCGGCGACCCAGGCCTCTATCATCCAGGAACCCATTGATCCCCTGGAGAAACTTTCCAGGATATATCGAACCCACCTGGAGCACATTCAGAAAAATCGCGGAATTCCACGCATCATATATACTTCGGAGGTTCACCTTGACGAGACCATGAGATCGAAGCTCTATGACATCATAGAGCGGTATATTAAAAACATCAAGCTGATCCTGGAAGAGGGGATCTTTTTGGGCAGGTTTAAGTCGGATCTGGATGTAAGCGCCGAAGCGATGCGGTTTCTAAGTATGATCCAGTTTTCCGCCTTTCGCTATTCCCTCAGCGGGTTTAAGAAAGACGCCATCGAGGAGGGCCTTACCTTGTGGAATTCCTTTCTTGCTTCTTTGCGCGATGTTTCCGAGCTTAGGCACGAACCCATTTCTTAAGCAGAAAGAAAAAGTTCAATGCGATCGAAAAGTGGCTAGCAGGGTCACTAACGGTGACCCTGCTAGCCATTCACGGAGTTTTTCGAAGAAAAACGAAGCTTTTCGAGTAAAGCATTGAACTTTGGAGATGACTTTGTTATCACAATATAGTTCATGCCTAAGCTCTTCCGTTGGGAACGTTGGCTGATTTTTGGCTTTTCGCATTGACCATATAATATTTAATGCTTGGAGATTGGTTAATGAATTAAACATTGCAGGTTTATGATGCGTATTCGAACAAAAATATATTTTGGTTATGCTATTCTTATCGTCATTTTAGTGATAACCGCTTTGGTAAACTGGTATACCCGGCACATGTTTTTAAAAGATGCCGAATTAACCCGTGACGTCGCCTATGAAATCGATCACATCAATACCCTTTCTCTTTCGGTTCTCCAGCTTGTGATGCCCGCAAACGACTTTCTCAGCACCGGCGACGAACAGGAAAAAAAGAACTTTTTGAGATTAAAAGAGAAGGTCAGGGAACTGCTCAGGAGCCCGCACAATGGCGCTTTTAACGACAGTGAAATTCACGAGGTACTTATTCGCAACGTACAAAAAATTGAGGAACTTTCGAACAGGATTTTTGCCTTGAAGGCGACCGGTTCCCGGGAAGGTACAAAGTTGATGTACGAGGTCGACGTGGTCGGCAACCAGACGGTGGAGATTGTCCAGGAATATAACCTAAAGCGACATGAGAAACTCGACGCCCTTCATGCAAAGGCCAGGGCCAACATGAGGATTTTGAACATCGTAACCTCGGTTGGGTGGACATTGCTTATTCTGGCGGGGCTGGTCATCATTTACTATTTTAACCGAAACCTCCAGAGGCCGATCGAAAAACTCAATCGGGGTTTCCAGGGCGTATCCCACGGAAGGTGGAACCATGTCTCCCTCGATCAAAATGACGAGCTGGCGGATCTTGCCAAAGAATTCAATACGATGATCGAACGCATGAGCTCTTCGTATGAGGAACTGGAAAACGAGGTTCGTTCGAGAACCGCCGAGTTGTTTGAGTTAAACAAGCGCCTGGAGTCGCTGGCCATCACCGACGGTCTTTCCGGGTTGTTTAACCATCGGCATTTTTACGAGCGCCTTCACCAGGAATACAACCGGGCGTTGCGATACAACCGTCCCCTGACCGTGCTCATGATCGACATTGACTATTTCAAGCAATACAACGATGCCAACGGTCACATGGCCGGCGACAAGGTCATCATGAATGTCGCGAAAATTCTTTTAAAGGAATCCCGTAAGTCGGACATCGTGGCGCGTTATGGCGGCGAGGAGTTTGTGATCATCTCCCCGGAACTCGACGAAGCGCAGTCGATAGCGTTTGCCGAAAGACTGCGTACAGGGGTAGAAAGGTTCAAGTTCACCAACGGTAAGACGCAACCCAATGGCTCAGTTACGATAAGCATTGGAATCGTGCTTTCGCCCGATATCAGTGTAGACCCCGAAAGTTTTTTAAAAAAAGCCGACCTGGCTTTATACCAGGCCAAACGGGCTGGTCGAAACCAGACCGTTGTCTACAAGGGCCCGGTATCAAACAAGGCCATCGCCCAGGCGAAAACCCGTGCGAAAGTACATAAAAAAGTCCCGGCTAAAACAAAGGCCAAAACACAGACCAGGGCCACCGTCCCAAAAACAGTTCAAAAAACAGTTCCCAAAAAAGTCAATAAAGCGGTCAAGAAGGCATAACGCCGCCGGAAACATCAAGGGGCAAATCCGCGGTCAAAGGTCTGGCTGAAAATCCGGGTCGGGGTAGATTCCGTACAGGTAATGGCTGTAGAGGCTAAGTTCCTTACGTAATTTCCTGGCGTCGCCGGTCAGGGCATTGAGTTTTTCCCAGAATTTTTTTCCGTGGTTTTTTTCCACGGTATGGACGAGTTCGTGCAGTATGACATAGTCGCAGAGGTGAGCCGGCAGAAGCGCCAGGTGAAGATTCAGGTTGATGTTGTCTATGGAAGAGCAACTTCCCCAGCGGCTTTTGGTGTTCTTAATAGAGACTTTATTGTATTTAAAATTGTGTTGCCGGGCAAGTTCCAAAACTCTCGCGGGTAAGAACCTGGAGGCTTCGGCGCGAACCGTTTTGGTGATGGCCTCCTGAATGAAGCCCTGAACTTCCTTGCTCTCTACGCGATGGGTGTCGGGGTAGGTGACGATCAAACGCGCCGACTTTCTCCGGGCAAGGCATTGCCCGACATTCCCCTTTTGAATAACCAGGCCGTGGCCCCGGGTTTTAAACCGGGATTGTTCGTTGAAAATTCCGGGTTTGGTGTAATGGCGCGAAATCTTTTCAAGCTGCTGAAGGATCCAGGCTTCTTTTTGTTTAACCACCGCCAGGGAATCGCCCAGCGAAACCCTCCGAGGTATGGTTACCGTTACGGGCTCATAGGGGTTTACGGAAATACGGATGCTTCGCGACCGGTTGTTTTTTTTGATCCAGACGGTTCCGATGTTTTCAAGGTCGACAATTTTCATATTTTTCAGGGCCATCAGTTCATCGAGACCAGCAGGTAGGTTGCGTCGTCGCCGTTTTGGTTTTCAATGAGTTTTTGCAGGGCGATTTTGACCCCACCGAGGTCCGGACCTTTCAGCAGTTGTAAAAACAAATCCGGGTGTTGTTCCATTACCTGGTAAAAACCATCCGTACAAAGAAACAATCGTTTTGGGGACTGGGTAATTTCCCTGTCGTAAAAATCGTCCTTAACGAGGGATTTTAATCCCAGGCATTTTAAAAGCATGTTTTTTTGGCCGGGGTTGCTGTGGTCCTCCGTGTATACCCGGAACGTTCCGTTGATTCCATAAATCCGGGAGTCGCCAAGGTGGGCAATTTTCAGGGGGAGGGTTTCGTCGAGGGGAACATAGGCCAGGCAGCATGTCGTATAAAGACCCTGGCTGTTCATTTTCAAAAGAAACAGGTTCATGTCTTCCATCATGTCCTTTAAATGAAACCGGTAATTGTAGTAGTACAATGGATGCGATGTTTCGGAGAATTTGATCAGCGCATCGACCCCTTCTTTGGCGTTTTTGGAACTGCTGACCCCGTCAAATACAAGAAACAGGGCGTAATTTGGCGTTACCAGGGCATGGAACCCGTCTTTATTTGAATCTCTCTGTAAACCCTTCCAGGAGTCGCCAATATACTGAAGTTTTCTCATATTTTACTTTCCGGGTTTTCCAGGGGAAAACAACCAGCCATAGAAAAATATTCCGTTTTCTTTGCCGGTTATATAGGTTACGCTTTTTTCGTTTACGTTGATATCCGAAACGGCGGTATTCTGGTAGGAGCGGTTTACATCCACGAAATCGGCAAAGTTGATTCGTTTGTCGCAATGAATCAGGGTCAGGTGCTTTTTATCCTTGCCGAAAAAGTACAGGAAATAATACTTATCTTTTTTTGCGGAAAATATCGAGGAGTCCAGGACCATCAACCCGTTGTCGTAAAAATACATTTCGGAACTACCCATGTCGCCTCCGGGATAGTTCCATTTCGAGACTTCCCGTTTGCCGGGTTCGTCGGCCAGTCGTTCGCAACCCATGGAAAATTTTTTTATCCCGGGATTATAGTTTAACCGGTCCTGGCCGTAAAGCGCCGCGGTAAAAAACAGGAAAACGAGAAGAGGGAGTTTTTTAAGCATGTTGGGGAACCTTTTTTTCGATTTTTTTCCAGGCCAGGACAAACAGGGTTCCGATGAGAAAACCCAGCGCCCAACCGGCCAGGATGTCGCCTGGAAAGTGAAAGTTGGAAAGCATTCGCGCCGTACCAATGATCAGGCTGAAGATGTACAGCCAGGGGGAGGCCGCCTCAAACCGGTTTGCCCAGAAGACTGCAAACGCCATGGTATTTGTCGCATGAGCCGAAGGGAAGGAGTACCCCCCCTCGGAGATATAGATTCCCATCTGGTAGACCGGGCGGTGGCGCTCAAAGAGATCTTTTAAAAGGGCCGCCGCCGTTTCGCTGATACCCAGTAAAACCAGCGTCGCCGCCAGCAAAAGAATCGAGGCCCGGGGGTTGCGGTATGTGTAAACCAGGAAAAATAAAACCAGCAGGGGGGCGATGTGGTTGTTTTTTACAATAAAGTGAGAAATGTCTCGAAGCCACGCCGGGTCGGCATATACGAGGATATGTTCATAAACGGTCTTGTCGGCCCGGTCGAGGTAACGAAGAACCTGTTGTAAGAATGTGCCGAAGGTAATATTGAGGATCATCAGGGATGTCTGCCAAACTTCTTTACACAGTCGCAATGAATTTCAGTACTGCAAGTAGAATTTTATGCATTTTACCAGGATTGAAAAAAACACGCGGGGTCTTGAGGCTTTGATCGATATCGACGCCGCCTGCTTTGACACGCCCTGGACGGTTGCCCAGTGGCGGGCCGAGGTGGAAAACCCCGAAAATCGTATACTCCTGGTCTCTGTCGACGAGGAACTCCTGTACCCGGTTGGTTTTATCTCCTACGGGATTTCGGGCGACGATATTGAGCTGAAGAAGATCGCCATACTTTCGCCCTATCGCCGAAAACATGCGGCAAGCCAGGCCCTGGAAAAGATGCTTGAAGACGCCCGCTCAATGGACGCGCACAACATCATCATCGAGGTTGCCGTCACCAACCTTGCCGCCATCCGTTTTTATGAAAGCCACGCCTTTTACAAAATACATGTGCGTAAAAAATATTACAATAACCTCGTCGACGCCCTTGTCATGCAAAAAGAAGTTTAAATGTCTCATGATAAAGTTCTCCGGTTAGACGATCTTAAGCAGATGAGCTTAGGCATGAACTACTTTGCGCCAATAAAATTAACCACAAAGTTCAATGCTTTACTCGAAAAGCTGCGTTTTTCTTCGAAAAACTCTGTGAATGGCTAGCAGGGTCACCGTTAGTGACCCTTTTAGCCACTTTTCGATCGCATTGAACTTTTTTCTTCTGCCAACGAGGCGAGTTCCGGCCTAAGCTCAGATCCCGACAGGGAATAATTTTCTACTTTTCAATGAGGCATTCACATTATGCTTGGCTGTATATTGGGGAAAGTTTCATGAAATTGACATCTGCAGGTTTTTTTGTAAACGCCCTTCTGGCCGTAATGGCGGCTCTGACGCTTGCGCATTGCGCAAGCGGCGGTTCGGCGAAAGATTCAAAACCGCCGGTCGGTCAGGTTCAGGCAAACAAGGCCGGGGCCGAAACAAAGCCGGAAAAATCGTCGACAGAGTTGCCGCAGGCGCAGGAGAAATCTCAAGAAAAGCCGCCAGAGAAGTTGGCGGAGAAATTACCAGAAAAGCCGCCCGAAAAACTGCCCCGGGAAATTCTGCAGGAAATGACCGCCCGGGAATTTTCCGGGCTGGCCATGCACGGGGTTTCGGGGCCGTTGTCGTTTAACGTGCTTTCTTCCGCCGCAGGCTTCAGCGAAAACCTGGAGGGGGCAAGTCGAATATCTATACCCATGGGCGCGCAAACCCCGGTCGAATGTACCTTGAACGAGGGCAGCCAGTCGCCCGCCTATACCCTTCAAAACTTCCTGGGAATCATCAGAAGCAAAATGAACTATGACAAGGTCATGATTAAAGATACGTCTGCCGGGGTACTGGGGAAGATTCCCTATCTTTACCTCGAAACGGAATACCTCGAAAAAGGCGGGCAATACGGCGTTGTCAAAACCATCAGTCTGTCTTCTATCGGGTTTGTCCTGACCTGCTTTCATGACGAGCTGGGGTATCAAAAGACCTTCTTCCGGGTTGCCGAATCCCTGGCGGGTTCGGCGTTGATCGAATCAATGCTTGCCAGAATATCGCATTTTTCGTCAAGGCATATCAACGTGGTCAAGATAAACAATCGCCCCTCGGGGGTCATGGAAAATTTCGTGTTTGATACCGACGGTAAAACCGTGAATTATTATTCTATCACCAACGTCCTGGTTCAGGTCGGCCCGGCCCAACTCAATGTCGGCGAGTCGGTCGACGACGTTACCATCGAGAAGAAAAGCGGTTATGTGACCCAGGGGAAGTATTTGTCAAACCGGAACGATACGGAAGAATACAGGATCAACCTGCTGGCGGTTGAACCAAAGACGTACAAAATCAACGGACTTTATAATGGCAAGCAGGTTGATCAAACCCTGAATGTCAATTCCGGGATCATGCACTTTGAATATGTCGTCGGCAAATTTTTTTCGGACGTAAAAAACCGCGGCACAAAAGAGTTTAAATTTACCGAATACCTTGCGGGCGATCCCCTGAAAACGTTTGAGTCAAAAATATTTACAAAATTTGTCGAGAAAAACCTTATTAATCTGCGCTATGTATCCGAAAAGGCGACGATGAACATCGACGTTGACGCCTCCGGGATTTTTCGCGTAAACCTGGGGAGCGTGCTCATCGAGAGAGTATTTGTTCAATAGGTCAAAAGCATCTTGCCGCGGTTATTTTACAAAACCATGACAATTTAAACTTGATCTTTTACCCGGGTTAGACTATCTTTAAAAGAAATAATTCAATTATAATTATTAATGTAAAATAATGTAACAAAGCAATCAAAGGCCCGCAAGTCATTCGGGTTTCGGCATGCATCGACAGCTTTAATCATTAAACCGGAATACCGGAAAATTTTTTCGGAAAATATGGTACGCCGTCGCTTAACAAACAGGAGAACCCATGGAAAGCATACAACAGTATTTAACAGACGAACATCGCAAATGCGACAATACCTATGCCCATCTTGAAGAGGCCGTTATGGACGACGACGAAAACGGCGCAAAACAATATTGCGACGAATTCTCCCGGGAGCTCCTGGAGCACTTGAAAAGGGAAGAGGATGTTTTGTTCCCCGCCTTTGAGGCAAAATCGGGGAGCCAGATGGGGCCCACCCAGGTGATGAAAATGGAGCATGTCCAGATTCGGGATATGCTTGGCAAAATCGTCGAACTGGTCGGTTCGGGCCCGGCAAAAGACGTTAAAAAGAAACTCATCGGCCTGTTTGAAACCCTGATGATTTTAATGCAGCAGCATAATATGAAAGAAGAACAGATATTGTACCCGATGGCCGACCGGGCGTTGGCCGCCGAACTGGAAGACGTGATCGTTTCGATGAAGCAGGTATAAGATGGATATGACCGGGCTATCGTTTGACCAGGCGCCGCCCTACCATGCGGTAGGCCGTTTTTTTATCACGGCGCCGGTCTTTGCCATGCTCGCCGCGCTGGTCATCACGTTTGACGGAACCTTGTTGTTTTCGTCCTTTGTAAACTTCAAGCTCATCGGCGCCCTCCACTGGATGACGCTGGGGTTTGTCTCGATGACTATGTTCGGGGCCATGATGCAGATGCTCCCCGTCCTGGCGGGGGTAAAGATCGGCAGCCCGGTGGTTTTTTCTTTCGCCGTTCATACCGGGTTGATGACCGGGTCGTTTTTGTTCGGCGCCTCGTACCTGTTTCAAATGCAGGAACTTCTTTTGCCCGGGGGCGCCCTGGTGGTCTTCTCGACGCTTGTGTTCTCGGTACATATTTTTTACAAGCTCATGACGGTAAAAAACTCCACGCATACGATCGACGCCATGCGCCTGTCGGTTATCGCGTTGATGGCGGTAATTGTCCTTGGTTTTTACATGGCGGCATGGCGCCTGCATTTCTTTGAAGGCCTCGGCGTTGACCTGGTTTCCGTACATTTTCTATGGGCCTTTGTGGGCTGGGTGAGCGTCCTGGTCATGGGCGTTTCGTTCCAGGTTATTCCCATGTTCTACGTTTCGCCCGAATACCCCCTGGTGTTTCGCCGGTTTGTTCCCGCGGGGATCATCGCTCTTTTAACGTTATACACGGCCGTTACGCTTGCGCCTCTTTTTGGTATTTCGGGTAATACCGGTCCTGTTGATGACGCAGGCACGGACCTGTTGATGCATTTTAGAAAGTATATTCGTCTTGCGTTATACGCTTTGGCGGCATGGTATGCCGTCATCACCCTGAGGCAGATTGGCCGCCGAAAACGAAAGCTTCCCGACCCGAGCCTGTTGTTCTGGAATACCTCGATGGTTTTTTTAATCCTGGCGGCGTTGTTTGCCGCGACAATGGAGTTTTATAGCGGCGCCGGGTCGTCGAGGCTGATCTTGTTGACGGGAGTTATTTTTTTATTTGGATTTGTCTTTTCGGTGATCAACGCCATGATGTACAAGATCGTCCCGTTTTTGTCATGGTTTCACCTGGCCAGCCGGGGAATTTTTGATGCGCCGACGATGAAAGACCTTCTGGGCGATTGGCGAATACGCCTGCAGTATTTTATTTACGTTGTCTTTTTATTGAGCCTGCCGTTTGCCTTGTTCTACCCTCGCCGGGGGCATTATGCGACAGGTATTTTGCTGTTTGTTTCTTCGGCGCTATTGTGGTTGAACCTGTTTACCGTGATTACGAAATATTACGGCATACTGAGAAAGCCCCGGTAGTTACATATATTGTAGAAGTCTGTTACGACAGACTTCTACAATATATGTTCATAAAAAGCTTTACATAGTTGTTCCGCTTAACTTGTTATCAATAGAGTATGAAAGTTCGATATTTTTCCATCGTTGCCGAATCTGAAAACCTGGATTTTTTAAAATCGAGGTATACCCAGAACCACATAATCAACTTTGTCGATTTTTTAAACGAGATATCGCGGAACTTTAAAAAAGAAGAGGGTTTTGTCCTGGTCGTCAGCGAGAACAACCTGGTCAAACACCAGGAGGAGATCGTCGCCTGGTATGAAAAATTTATCGATTGCATGATCAGCATCATTGTGGTCACGAAGCAACCCAAAGACCGGCACTCGTTTGACTCCAAAGTCAGGGAGGCGATTTTATTTGCCATTCCCGAAAATACGCCGAAAGAGTTATTGTATAACATCATTGAAAATGTAATTCGTTCGATGCACGTCGCCATCGGCAACCTTTCCTTAAACCATGAACTGACCAACGTCTACCGCGACCTGCGCAGCGTCACGAAGGTGGGTCAGGCCCTGCTTACCGAGAAAGATTTTGATACGCTGTTAACCTTGATCCTGACCCAGGCAAAGGAGATCGTGGCGGCCGACGGAGGCTCGATTTACATCGTCGAACCGCCCGAGGTGAAAGGTCAGAAACCAACCAAATTGCGATTTAAAAAATCTTCCCTGCATTTAAATGCCGACGAGTTTTTGCTGGATATCAATAAAAATTCCATCGCGGGATATGTGGCGATGATTGGCCATCACCTTCGCATCGACGACGTCTATGCCCTGACGGGAAAAGAAGAGTACAACTTTAACCCCGAGTACGACAAGGCCTTCAATTACCATACGAAGTCGATGATGCTGATTCCGATGAAGAATCACCACGACGAGGTGATCGGGGTGATTCAGTTGATCAATAAAAAACTCGATGCCGCCCGGGAGCTGACGGTTGAGGATATGAAGGGCAAGTGGGTGATTCCTTTTACGGACAAGTGTTACCAGATCATCAGCGCCCTGGCCGGGCAGGCCGGCGTGGCGATCGAGAATAACATTCTGATGGGGGATATCCGGAATCTTTTTGAGGGTTTTGTGAAAGCTTCGGTGAAGGCGATCGAACAACGGGACCCGACCACCAGCGGTCATTCGGCCCGCGTAGCCGATTATACCGAGAGTATCGCCAGGGCAATCGACAGCCAGTCTGACGGCGTGTTCGCCAGGGCACATTTTTCGAAGGACCAGCTGAGGGAATTACGTTATGCGGCGCTTCTTCACGACTTTGGCAAGGTCGGCGTCAGGGAAAAGGTCCTGGTGAAGGCCAAGAAGCTTTACCCCCTGGAGATTGACCTCATCGAGTGGCGGTTTCGGTACATTCGAAAAACCCTGGAAAAAGAACTTATTCAGAAAAAATTCGACGTGCTCAAAAATCATGGAAAAGAGGCCCTTGATAAAATGGAGCCGGCCCTTGATAAAGAATTTCACCACAACCAGGATCGCCTGGCGGAAATGTTTGACGCGATTCTCAAGGCCAACGAACCCAGCGTCCTGGAAGAGGGCGATTTCAAGACCCTGGAAACGCTGACCAGTAAAATGGTCATGCTCGAAAACGGCCGCAACGTGCCATTTCTTGAAAGAAATGAGTTTTTAAGTTTGTCGATTAAAAAGGGAACCCTCGATGCGCACGAAAGACTCGAGATCGAGTCGCACGTGAGCCACACCTACCAGTTTCTGTCGCAGATTCCCTGGACACACGACCTTTCGAGCGTCCCGGAAATTGCCCACGCGCATCACGAAAAACTCGACGGTTCGGGCTACCCGTTAGGCATTCCCGAAACCAAGATTTCGCTGCAGTCGCGCATTATGACCATCTCGGATATTTTCGACGCCCTGACAGCCTGGGACCGGCCCTATAAGAAAGCCGTTCCTTTTGACCATGCCCTGGACATCCTCAATGACGAGGCCAGGCAAAAAAAAATCGACGCGGATATTCTCAAGATATTCATCTCTGCCGAGATATACAAAAAGTTTCAATCTTCGGTGATTTTTTAATTTGCTCCAGGCTCATCCCCGCCCTGTTCCTTTTTCTTCCCGGGTTTGTTTTTTATGTTCAGTCTAGATGAATAATGTGTATAATGATAGTAGGATGTGACCAATCATCCGGCATTACATTTAAAGGAGTAATATATGGCAGTAGTCAAATGGGATCCGTTCCGTGAAATGGAAGAGATGATGGATCGATGGTATACCGCGTCTCCGGTAAAGTCTTTGCTGCGCAGAAACGATTCGTTGATGATGAGCGACTGGATGCCCAGTATCGACGTCAAGGAAAACAAGGAAGCCTTTATGATTAAGGCCGAGTTGCCCGGTGTGGAAAAAGAAAACGTATCGGTAACCTATGAAGACGGCGTATTGACCATAAAGGGCGAGAAGAAGGTCGAAAAAGAAGAGAAAGACGATAAAACCCATCACGTGGAGTGCTCCTATGGTTCTTTCATGAGGAGCTTCACCCTGCCGGGGGAAATCAAGGCCGACAAGATTGAGGCAAGCTACAAAGATGGTATACTAAAATTAAGAATCCCCAAATCTGAGGAGTCCAGGAAAAAACAAATGGACATCGCCATTAAATAGAGCGGGCCATATTGTAAACCCCCCGCCAGAAGTGTGTTTTAACACTCTTCCGGCGGGGGGCTGATCACAAGGCGCAGGGCCGCAATCAATTCAGACGGGGTTAGAAAATCCTGGTTATTCATATTAGAGCGCACAACGGCTTCGGCGGCGGCAAGGTAAACGTTCAGGGCCGCTTCTATGCCTTCTTCGGATTTTTTTTCGCCTCTTTCATTTAAGTCGTATCGGCATAACATGTTGGCGATGACCCCGCAGAGAACGTCGCCTGTTCCCCCCGTAGATAGTTCGTGATGTCTTGATGCCAGGTAGATTTCTTCCGTAAAAGTATTTTCCTGTTTCTGATCGTTTTCCAGATCGTTCTGGTTTTGCAGTACCAGGATTCCGCCGGGGCCTTTGAGGTAGACGTGGGCGTTGTACTTCTGGCTGATCTCCAGGGCGGCCAGGCGAACGTTGGCGATTTTTTTGCCCAGCAGTTTTTCAGCCTCGCCGCGATGCGGGGTCAAAATGAGCCGACGCAGACCATGATTTTGAAAAATATTTTCAGATGAAGCAAGCAGCCCCGGCAACTGACCCAGGCCCGAGCCGTCGATAACGACGCTGAGGCCGCCGGTCGAGAATAGTTCTTTCCAGAAATTTGCCGAGAGGGTTTCTTGCAGACCCGGCCCGATAATGGCGACATGGTTCTTACCTTTGCCTTTGATACTATCGAGAAAGGCCTTCTCCAGCCGGTCCATTTCCGGGTCGGCGTGAATCATCAACTCGGGGCTTTCCGCCAGGGCCTGTTTGAGGGAATCCGCCGGGGTAAAGATTTTAGCAAGCCCCCCGCCGCAAGACAAAAACGCCCGCGCCGACATCAGGGCCGCGCCCTCCATCGAGGGGCTGCCGCCGAGAATCGTGACCACGCCGCTTGTGTACTTGTGACCGCCGCTTTTTCGCAGCTCGGGTATGTCCTTTAATTCCAGGGGGGCTATAACACGTTTGCGGTTTTTATTTTGTAAAAGGGAAAAGTCATCACGGTTAAAGTCGACAGGGAAAAACCCAATCGGCAGTATGGTAAGTTTTCCGCAGTCGATAATTCCCGGCTCTACCAGGTGGCCGACCTTGTATGAACCAAAGGAGCAGGTATGGTGCGCCTGAAAAACCTCGTGGTCATAGACGTCGCCGTTTGCGTAGACGCCGGAAGGTATGTCGACGGCCACCCGTATGATATCGTCGACGGCGTTTATCTTTGTAAATATTTTCGAGAGCGATTCTGCCGGCGGTTTGTTAAGACCCGTGCCGAAGACGGCATCCACAACGATGTTCCCCTTTTGAAAAACGGTATTCGCAGAGCCGGTATCTTGAATTGTTATCTCTTCAATGGTTTTTAAATAAAGACGATTTTGAAATGCCGGGTCGTTACATAGCGAGGCAAAGTAGCCTGCGTCTTCGGTTTGAGGGGCGCCTGACTGCCAGACAAACAAGGTTTTTTTTGTCGCCGACAACAGGTGCCATGCCAGGACATAACCGTCGCCGCCGTTGTTTCCCGTTCCGGCGAGAATGTGAATTTGCCGGGCGTTTTCATACCAGGGTTCTTTGAACAACCAGGAAAAAAGGGCATAGCCGGCCCAGCCCATGAGAAGGCGCGAGTCAATTTTTTTTTCAGAGATGGAAAATTTGTCCCAGTTGGCGGCTTCGGCGCCGGTCAATACGGGAAATTCAACGGGCCGCCCGGTTGGTTTTATTTCCACTGGACAACCTGGAGGCTGTTGTTTTGCACCTTCAGGCTGTAAAAATCTCCCGAAAGGGTGGCATAGGTCGAGCGCCAGTTGTTGCGCCTGCCGGGCAGGTCGATCTGCAAAAACTTGATCAGGTCGCCCCCGGTGTCGTAGACGGCCAGTTTGAAACGATCCAGCTTGGCGGTTTTCCAGACGAGGATGTTCGAGGAGCGCGGAATGTAGGGGTAGTCTTCCGGGTCGTTCATGTTGTCAAATATGGTCTTTACCTTGTTGTTTTTTGTGTTCTTTGTTTTATAAACCCGGTGCTGAAACGAATAGACCGAATCCGGCGTTGCCTTCTTCTCGGGCAGTTTGTCGACCCGGCCGATCATCAAGATCATGTCGTCGTTGTAAAAGGGGTACATTTCTTCGCACTGCCTGATCGACGAGCCGTCGACGGCTTCGCCGGCAAACAGGGTGTCCTCGCATTCCTTCTGGGTAACCGTATAGGTCAGGACCCCGTCTTTGTAGCGATCCAGGACGAGCTGCTCGACGTACTTGTACAAAACCCAGAGGTTGTTGTCGTCGTCGGTATCCATCCACAGGATCGACTCAAAGGGGTGATCCATCTTCCCCTGGCGGCCGATGATCTGCAGGAAATTTCCCTTGATGTCAAAATGGAGGATCTTGTAATAACCCCCCGACTCGGCGTCATTGGTCGTGGCGTTGGTTGCCGCTTCTTTCGTGGCGATGTAGTTGACGACATAGAAGTCGTCGTCTTTACCGGCGGTCAAAACGCCGGGTATGTTCAGGTGCTTTGAGTAGATCTTTTGAAAGTCGTCTTTCTTTGCGGGTTTGTCGTCTGTCGCGGGGGATTTTGGCGCGGCCTCGGAGTAGATGGCCGTTTTCAGTTTGTTGCCCTTGAAGATTTTAACGTTCATGTTGGAAGATTCCGAGACGACCAGCCAGTCGTCCAGGACGGCCAGCCTGCCGGGGATTTCATAATAGAGGCCTTTCTGCTCGGGAAAGTTCAGGTGGTCGGCCTGCCTGTCGATCGGAATGTTGAAGCGTTCGTCGGGGTTTAATTTTTCAACCCGGAACCTTGCGCAGGAATTCAGGAGGACCAGGAGCGAGAGTAGTGTGAGTTTATGTTTCATTGCCTTACCTTTTTCGTTTCTCGGTTCGTTTTTCTTTGGGGAATTCTTTGTAGCGGCGGAATTCCTCGGAGGCGAACTGGAATTTTTTGTTGTGGTCGTTTAAGAAGGAGAATACGTAGTTGTCGACCTTGTCGCGAATAGTCTCGTGGGTTAAAATTTCATGTCGTGTAGAAATGTCCTCGTCGATCTTGAACATGAAGGCCTGTTTGTCGGCAGAGTTGACCTTGCGAAATATGTAATGCCCGTTCTCGGCATGAATAGTTTTGTCGTTAGAGGCGTGAATGATGCAAAGGGGGACGGTGATATACCTGAGGTATTTTTTTACCTTGCCGACGTTGGTTCGAAAAGAATGCAGGGGGGGGATCACGTAGGCCTCGTTGTAGGTAATCGTCGGGTTCAGAATGTCCATCGAGACAAGGTCGCGGCGTTTGGTCACGGGGCCGAGAAAAAATCTCGCGATGCCCGAGAAGATCAGCCTCCAGTCGCGAACGACCAGGGCCGAGTTTAAAAATCCGTTAAGCGCAACCGGGGTAGAGATGAGGATCAATGCCGAGGGCGCCATCTCCTGGCGGTACTGGATCGCCAGGCGTAGCGACAGGTTGCCGCCGAGCGAGAAACCGACGACGAAAAAATTTTTATAGTTCATTCGTTCTTTAACGTAGAGCCGACGAACGGCCTCGTACCAGTGCTCGTAGCGGGTTTTTTCAAGCTGCTTGATGGTCGTGCCGTGACCCGGCAGCAGGGGCGCAAAGACGGTGTGGCCGCAGGCGTGAAGTTGTTTGCCAAGCCCCAGAAGGGTAAAGGGCGAAGATTCGTAACCGTGGACCAGCAAAAAGGCGGTATCGCTTTTACCTTTAAAAAAAAACGGTTCGGCGCCCTTGAGCATGTCCCGCTCGTCGGGCGGTTCCTGGAATTCGTGCGGGTCGATGTTCTCGGGCAGGCTGTACCAGCCGAAGTAGTACACCGTGGCGCATAAAACAAGAATGAATATAAACAAACCCATCGATCGTCAGCTCTTTAGTTTTTCCATCATCAACTTGTTGACCAGCGGGGGGTTTGCCTTGCCCTTGGATTTTGCCATTACCTGGCCGATTAAAAAACCCAGGGCGCGGTCTTTGCCCTGTTTAAACGACTCAATCGACTCGGGGTTTTCGGCAAGGACCTCGTCAACGAGCTTTTCGATCGAACCCTGGTCGACGATCTGCACCAGGCCCTTTTCTTCGATGATTTTGCCGGGCTTCTTCTTTGTATCGACCATTTCCTGGAAAACCGTTTTGGCGATTTTTCCGGAGATTCGGCCCGATTCAATTTCTCCGATCAATTCGGCAAGGTCGGTCGCCGGGAAGAGATCGTCGAGGGCGCAGAACTTCTCGCTGGTGATGGCCATCATTTCGGCCATGACCCAGTTTGAGGCCTTCTTGGGCGGGGCCCCGGCCTTGACGACCTGCTCAAAGTATTCGGCGGATTTGCGGTCGGCCGTTAAGACCCCGGCGTCGTATTCGGGAATCTGGAATTCTTTTATGTAGCGGGCTTTTTTCTCGTGGGCCAGTTCGGGCATCTTTAATTTTAAGTCGTGAATTCTGGCGTCGGTCAGGATGACATCGACGAGGTCGGGGTCGGGGAAGTACCGGTAGTCGTGGGCCTCTTCTTTGGACCTCATCGAGACGGTCTTGCCAGACAGGGCGTTCCACAGGCGGGTTTCCTGGACGACCTTCTGGTTGTCTTCAAGCAGTTCGGTTTGCCGCTCGATCTCGTATTCAATGGCGGCCTTGACGGCCCGAAAGGAGTTGAGGTTTTTAATCTCGGCGCGGGTACCGAGTTTGGTTTGATTGGCCGGGCGAATCGAGACGTTGGCGTCTACCCGTAAAGAGCCCTGTTCCATGTTGCAGTCGGAAACTTCGATGTATTCCATGATACTTTTTAACCTGTCCAGGTACAACACGGCCTCGTCGGCGTTGTCGATCTCGGGTTCCGAGACGATCTCCAGAAGGGGCGTACCGGCGCGGTTTAAGTCGACGTAGCTTTCGGCGATGCCGGGGTTCTCGGAGTGCATCAGCTTGCCGGCGTCTTCTTCCATATGAATCCGGGTCACGCCGATGGTTTTGGTACTGCCGTCTTCCCGGTGAATGTCAATCTTGCCGGCGGTGCAGTAGGGGCGGTTAAACTGGGAAATCTGGTAGGCCTTGGGCAGGTCCGGGTAGAAATAATTTTTTCGGTCAAATCGGCTTACGTTGTGTATCTGGGCGCCGATGGCCAGGGCCGCCTGTACCGCCCGGGTCAATACTCCCTCGTTTAATACCGGCAGGGCCCCCGGCAGGCCGAGACAGACCGGGCATGTATTGGAATTGGGCTGGTCGCCAAACGACGTACGGCAGGAACAAAAAATCTTTGTCTGGGTATTCAACTGGAGGTGAACTTCTAAACCGATTGTGGGGATATATTGCATACACCAGCATTTATGTAGAAAATAGCCCGTCAAGAAATCAAAAGCGCATCTGAAGATGATTTCCAATGTTTGTAACATTATGTCGCCATACTGGATTTGGTCTTTTGACCTGGTCTTTGCCCCGGCAAAGACCAGGTCAAAAAGAATTTGTCAGCCTGTCTGAAATTGCTATTAATACCGTATGAGCGACATTGTAAACGATACGGAAAATTTCAGCGATAACGACGAATCGAAGAACGATATAAACACCCCCGAAGAACAGGCTTTGCTTATGCACAATGTAAACCTGGAGCTTGAAAAAGAGGGCCAGGAAAAACCGAAATCGGAGATTTCGTACGAGCCGGAAAACATGATGAAATTTGAGGAAGTCAAAAAACTCGACGAAACCTATGTATTAAATACCTATGCGAGAATGCCCGTGGCCTTCGCCTATGGCTCGGGCGAATTTTTATACGACGAGAAGGGGCGCGAATACATCGACTTTTTAAGCGGCATCGCGGTGACCGCGATGGGCCATGCCCATGCCGACCTCGTCGGGGCGCTGACCCGCCAGGCAGACCTGGTCTGGCATACCTCGAACCTGTTTTATAACCAGCAGCAGGCGCTCCTGGCGCGGGCCCTTGTCGAGATCAGTTTTCCCGGCAAGGTGTTTTTCTGCAACTCGGGCACCGAGGCCAACGAGGCCGCCTTCAAGCTGATGCGGGCCTATGGCGAAAAATACGGCAAGGAAAAAATCATCGCCCTTCGAAACGGTTTTCACGGGCGAACCTTCGGCGCGATGTCGCTTACCGGTCAGAAAAAAATTCAAGACGGCTTCGGCCCGATGATCGACAACATTTCCTTTGTCGATCCCAATGACATCCAGGCCCTGGAACAGGAATTCACCCAGGACGTCGCCGGTATCATCATGGAGCCGATTCTTGGCGAGGGCGGTGTAATTCCGCTAACGGTAGAATTTTTAACCCGGGCCCGGGAGTTGTGCGACCAGAACGACTCCCTGCTGGTCCTCGACGAAATTCAAACCGGGATGGGTCGAACCGGCCATTACTTTGCCTGGCAGGCCCACGATATCGCCCCCGATGTGATGACCCTGGCCAAGGGTCTCGGCGGGGGATTCCCGATCGGAGCCATGGTCGTGGCCGAGCGTTTTGCCGGAATCTTTGAGTCGGGCATGCACGGGTCGACCTTTGGCGGTAACCACCTGGCAACGGCGGTAGGCTACGAGGTGATTCGACTGATGGAGGCAAACAAGGTTCTGGCAAATGTCAACGAAATGAGCGCCTATATGACGGGTTATCTTCAAAACCTGCGATCGGCCTATCCCGACAAGATCGCCGAAATCCGGGGGAAAGGTCTACTCCAGGGCGTTGTCCTGCATGAAGGCCGCGCCGCCCGCCCGATCGTTCAAAAGGCTCTCGAAAAATTTCTCATATTGGGTCGTTCCAGCGAAAATGTCCTTCGACTGGCGCCTCCCCTGATCGTACGGCCCAAGACCATCGACCGCGCCATGGAAAAGCTCGAAGAGTTGATCAAGGAGCTGTAAACAGCAACGGTACCTTGTTGCGCGATAACGGAACAAAGTAAAAAGACAGGAGCAAGAGCCGGTCCGGTTTTTTTGTCGACCGGCTCTTGGGGAGTTCTATAGAATATTCTAAAGAATGTTGTTTAGGCCGTTTGCCGCTTTGCCCAGGCGGTTTGTAATGCCGAGCCAAACGAAGCGCCAACTGCCAGGGCCGTTATCGCCCAGCCTATAAAAGGAATGTGGCCGGTAATGAATAACAGTACATACAGACCCAGGCTGACGAGGTATTGCCGGGCGAAGTTCCATGTCTTGCCGGTTCTTTCCTGAATCAGGTAGCTCAATATCACGGCCGTGGCCGGTCTGGCAAAGATAATCGAAATCGTATAAAGGCAGCACAGAACAACGGCAAAGGGGATCGTAAAAAGCAGGGCGGTCAACACGATCATGAGAACCGGCAGCCCGATAAAATAAAGAACTCCTGTGCCAAATCCCGTAATAAAGTTTTTCTGCAGGTATTGCGAACTTTCTTTCAGGAACTGCCCGAGGTAGCGGTTGAGAAGGAACATGACGAGTAAAACCCAGGCTAAAAGAATGATGCCGAAGAAAGGCAACAGTATCCAGTAGGGTTTTTCGTCCTGTATGAGTTCGGGGTTTATCACGGCCTTGCCGTTTACCACGCTGTTTTTAAAGTCGACTTCGTTGCCGCTGCCGTACTCTACGGATTTTTCAAACCGGGCCTTGTCGCCAATCACAAGCGTTTTGGCCGACAAGCTGGCGTTGCCGCCAACGACTCCCCCGATGGAGCTTTCCGACGCCCGTAGTTTAAAATCTTTCCCGATAATTCCGTTTGCGATAACGTTGCCGCCAAGGACGTTCAGGGATCCGTTAATGGCGCCGTAAACTTTCAGGTAGCCGGCCAGAACAAAAACGTCGCCGGCGATTTTTGCCTCTTTGCCGATGGTGACATCGCCGCCGACAATAAACACGTCGCCGCCAATGACGCCGTTAATTTCGACTTCGCCGGCAAAAACGTGAAGGTCGTCGCCTACCCGGGAATCAAGGCGAAAATCGCCCCCGGCTATGTTCAGGTCGCGGTCAACCTTTAAAGAAACCGTACCCTTGCCGCCGATGACATTGGCATCGCCCGCAACGGATCCTTTCAGGTTTACCTCGCCGCCGCCTGCGTAGAGATCCTCTTTAATGGTTTCGTCCATATCCACCGTTTCGCCCTTTCTCAGGTCGGCAGCGCTTATGGTAGAAAATACCGAAAGCAGAACAAAGAAAAACAACGATGAGAAAAAACGTAAACATACATTTGTCTTTTTTGTGATTTGCATAACTGTCTCCTTTCTAAATCTTTTCTAAAATATACGCTAAATGAGAATCTCTAACCAGTTTTCGAGCCCCCTCGGCAACTTTGGTAATACGTTTGACAGGGTGAATTTGTTCGACGGATTGCCTTATGGGTAATGCCGAAAAGTTGACGGATGATTTAAAGGCGCTGGAAAAAGAAGTGCAGGCAAGGCTGGCCGGGGCCGGCGACGAAAAAGATTTGGAAAATGTTTCGATCGAGTTTCTTGGTAAAAAAGGAAAACTGACGAACGTTCTCAAGGCTCTCGGAACGGTTTCGCCCGAGGAACGCGGCCAGATTGGCAAACTTGCCAATGAGTTGAAAAACTCGCTGGAGCAGAGCGTCGAAACGAAACGACAAAGCCTGCTGGCCCGGTACTACGAGAAGCTTGCCGAAACCGAGTGGTTTGACGCGACCCTTCTGCCGCCGCGGTATCCCGCCGGGTTTAAAACGGGGTCCGAGGCAGGGCACATTCACCCGATCAGCGCGATGCAAAAGCGCCTTGAAGACATATTTACTTCCATGGGTTTTTCTATCATGGACGGACCCCAGGTAGAAACCGACCAGAACAATTTCGGCATGCTGAATTTCACCGACGACCACCCGGCGCGCGAGATGCAGGATACGTTTTATACCGAGCAGGATCACCTGCTGCGGACCCATACCTCGGCGGTGCAGGTTCGCGGTATGCGCAAGCTCAAACCCCCGATGCGGATGATCGCGCCGGGCAGGGTGTTTCGCTACGAAGAACTCGACGCCTCGCACGAGCACACGTTTTACCAGATGGAAGGCATGTTGATCGACAGGACCGTCAGCGTCTCAAACCTCCTGCACTTGATGCACACCCTTTTGGAAGAAATTTTTCAAAAACACGTCGAGGTCAGGCTGCGGCCGGGATATTTCCCCTTTGTCGAGCCGGGTTTTGAACTCGACATGAAATGCCTGATTTGCGGCGGCAAGGGCTGCCCGGTCTGCAAGTACAGCGGCTGGAGCGAGGTGCTCCCCTGTGGGTTGGTTCACCCCAACGTAATTCAATCGGGCGGTTTAAACCCCGACGAGTGGCAGGGCGCGGCCTTTGGTCTTGGCTTGAATCGCCTGGTGATGATGCACTACGGTATTGAAGACATTCGTTATTTTCAAAATCCCGACCCGGATTTTCTTTATCAATTTTAGGAAAGCATTTGTAGGCGACGCATGTATGCGTCGCCTACAAATGCGATATATGACAAAACAACAGGAATATATATGAAATTATCTTATAACTGGCTTAACGACTTTATCGACCTGGGCGACATGGAAATTTCCGCGTTGGCCGATCTTTTGACTATGAAGACCTGCGAGGTTGAGGAGTTTCACGCCCTTCGGCCCGACCTGGAAAAGTTTCTCGTCGCCGAGGTTCGCAAGGTTGAAAAACACCCCGACGCCGACAAGCTTCGCGTATGCGAGGTCTTCGACGGCGCAAAAACCGTGCAGATTGTAACAGGGGCGCCTAACGTCGAAGCGGGTAAAAAATACCCCATGGCGCCGGTCGGCGTGGTCATGCCCGGCGGGCTTGAGATCAAACCGGCGAAGTTACGCGGGGTGGATTCCAACGGGATGCTTTGTTCGGCAGGCGAGCTCGACCTGGAGAACTTTGTACTGACCCTCGGCGAAAAGGTCGACGGCCTGCTTACCCTGCCGGATTCGATGACCGTGGGCCAGAACATTCGCAAGGCCTTTTACCTCGAAGACTTTATCATAGACATCGATAATAAATCCATTACCCATCGACCCGACCTCTGGAGTCACTTTGGTTTTGCCCGCGAGATATCATCGCTTACCGGTAAACCGTTAAAGACAATTCCGCTTACAAAAATCAAAGAAGAAGGTTCGGTTGACGAGGCAAATGGAAAAGTCCTTTGTAAAATCGAAAAAAGTAAAAACGAAGGGGTTGAGTCCCATGCGGCAATTGGTTATTCCTGGGCCAACCTCCGGGGGGCGGTCGTAAAACCCTCCGGGTTGAAAATGCAGGCCCGGCTGATTGCCGGGGGCATGCGCCCGATCAACAACATCGTCGACGTTTCCAATTACGTGATGCTCGAGATGGGTCAGCCCAACCATGCGTTTGACCGCGCCAGAATCGGTAACGCCATTGCGGTGAGTTTTGCAAAGGGCGGCGAGAAGATGGTATTGCTCGACAAGCGCGAGATCACGACCCCCGCGGGCGTTGTCGTTATTAAAGACGGCGAGCGGCCGGTGGCCCTTGGCGGCGTCATGGGCGGCCAGGACACCGAGGTTGGTAATACCACCACCGCGCTTTTTTTAGAGTCGGCGACGTTTCATCGCAAGGACATTCGAAAGGCGGTTTCGACCCTGGGCATTCGAAGCGAGGCCTCGCAGCGTTTTGAAAAGGGTCAGAACCCCGAAAACAGCCTGGCCGCGGTTTATCGTTTTGCCGATCTCCTGAAAGAATCCTGCCCCGACCTGGCCCTGGGCAAGGTCGAGCATCTCGAAACGGAGACATTTAAACAAAATAAAATCAACACAAGCGTTTCGTATATTTTACGAAGACTCGGGTCCGTGCAGATCGACGCGGCAAAGATTGTCCAGATACTTTCCTCGCTGGGTATGTCGTGCGTGGTAAGCGGCGACGACCTTGAGGTAAACGTACCGGTGTACCGTTCGTACTTTGACATCGAAATACCCGACGACCTGGTCGAGGAGATTGGCCGCGTTATCGGCTATAACCAGGTAAAACCCGAGCCCGTGATGGTCTCCTGCGAGGTGCCGGCCTTTCACAACGGTCTGCGGGCATACGAACACCGGCTGCGCAATCTCATGAGCGGGTCGTACCAGTTTACCGAAGTTTATAACTACGCCTTTCAAGGGGCTGCCGATATCGAGGCCGATATCCGTTACCTGCAAAATGCAGCCAAAGCGCCCGTTAAAATGCAAAACCCGATCAACAAGGAACTGGAGTTCATGCGGGTTTCGCCGCTGCCGGGCTTGCTGAAAAACATCGCGGCCAATCACAAAGAATATGCCAACCTGCGGTTTTTTGAACTGGAAAGAATTTTTCTGCCAAACGAGGGCCGCCATGATGAAAAGTCTCTGCCAGCCGAACGTTACTTTCTGGCCGGAATCATGCAAAGCGAGATGACCCCCGACGAGAATCTAACTACGTTATCTGCCATGGTAAATGACATTCTGGTTAAGTCAGGGTTTTCGTATTATGACCTGGTTCGCGAACAACTTTCTGAACCGGTTTTTCATCCCGGCAGGGCGGGTGTGGTAAAATGGCGAAACCAAAAAGGTGAAGAAAAAATTCTCGCCAAATGGGGCGAGCTGCACCCACAACTGGTTAATCGATACCATATATCCCATCACCCTGCAAAGAGACTTTACTATTTTGAAATCTTCATCGACGACCTGGTTTTATACCTGGCCGAAATCGAAAAAGCGTTAGCTTCTAGTTACGTGCCCGTTGCCAAGTACCCTGCCTCTGAGTTTGAGTTTACCGTCGTGACCGACGCCAAAACTCCGTTTGCGACAATTCTTGGCGCAACCGGAATTCCCTCGACGGCAAAAAATACCAAAAGCCAGGACACCGCCCTGGAGTCGGTCGAGCACCTGACCACCTACGTCGGCGAATCCATACCGGCGGGAAAGAAGGCGGTCTCGGTCAAGGTTCGCTGGCGAAACCGCAGCCGAACCCTTTCTCACGACGAAATTAAAACCCTCCAGGATACTCTGCTGGCCAGTCTCGCCGCCGCCGATCTGTCTCTGCGTTCGTAGGCGTTGGTTAATAGTCCGCCTCACAAATAAATTGCGGGGGGTGGGCAGGTACCGTGTACCTGCTCAGGGGCGCGCTAAGCCCCTCTAAAAGAGCAGGAAGCTTTGAAGTCGCCATGCACACGATGTGCATTAATGGCGACCATGGGCCGCGCGACCTCAGGCCCTCGTGGCCTTTCGGGCGCGCTAAGCCCCTCATGATGTGACATAAAATGTAGTTGACAAATTGCATTGAAATTACGTATTATATAAAGGCTGTCGTAAAACACGGGCAGGGCAATAGCACAAAACATGGCAAAAAAGAACGATTATACGGGCAAACAAAAGGCGGCGATATTCATGCTCGCGGTCGGGGCCGAGGTGTCTTCGGAGATCATGAAGCGGCTCTCGGAGGCCGAGGTCGACAGCATTACCTACGAAATCGCCCGTCTTGAAAAGATCAGCTCCGACGACAAGGAAAACGTTCTGCAGGAATTCCAGGAACTGATGATGGCCCAGGAGTTCATCACCCGGGGCGGTCTCGATTCTGCGCGGGGGATTCTCGAGAAGGCGTTAGGCACCCAGAAGGCCATCGACATTTTAAACCGTCTGACGAGCTCGCTGCAGGTGCGGCCGTTTGACTTTGTCCGCCGCCAGGACCCCGCCCACCTTTTGAACTTTATACAAAACGAACATCCCCAGACGATGGCCCTGATCTTGTCGTACCTCGAACCCGGCAAGTCGGCGTTGATTCTGTCGTCGCTGCCGCACCAGATCCAGGCCGACGTTGCCCGCCGCATCGCCAAGATGGACCGGACCTCGCCCGAGGTCTTGCGCGAGGTCGAGCGGGTTCTTGAGCGAAAACTTTCGACGTTGTCAAACGAAGACTATACCTCTGCCGGGGGCGTCGACGCCATCGTGGAGGTCCTAAACCAGGTCGACCGTGGTACCGAGAAAAGTATCATCGAGGCTCTCGAAGAGGAAGACCCGGAACTTGCCGAGGAAATCAAAAAGAAGATGTTCGTCTTCGAAGACGTTGTGCTTCTCGACGACAAGGCCATACAAAAGACGTTACGCGAACTCGACAACCAGGATCTGGCCAAGGCCCTCAAGGCGGTCGACACCGAGGTGCAGGAGAAGATTTTCAGGAACATGTCAAAACGCGCCGCGGCGTTGCTTCGCGAGGACATGGAATTCATGGGCCCGATTCGTCTCAAAGACGTCGAAGAGGCCCAGCAGAAGATCGTGAACATCATTCGAAAACTCGAAGACGAAGGCGAGATCATCGTCGCCCGCGCCGGCGAAGACGAACTCGTTACGTAATCAACAATCTCTACCAGCCCTTTGCTTTCAACAATTCGTCTATAAACGACAGGTGGTGTCTGCCATGCCAGGCGTATAACGCGATGGCCTGCCCCAGTTGAAATGTCGCTTTGGTCTCGGGGTGAAAATAGGTCTTCTTCAAACCCTCGTTGTCGAGGCTTCGAAAAATCAGCGCCATGCGTTTGTGCACCCCGCGAAGAATGTCCAGCGAAGGCGACAGGTCGGTGCTGGTTGCGTCGACGACGTTTGCCCAGAGGGCGTCTTTGTAGGGCTTGATCGTCGGGTTGTCTTCGGTCAGGGCAAGCTTGACGCGGGTCAGCCCGTTCATGTGGCTGTCGGCGAGGTGGTTGACTACCTGGGCAATGGTCCAGATGCCGGGTAATGTTCTGGCGGCCAACTGGTCTTGAGAGAGTTTTTTCAGGGTATTTTCGAGGGTGGGGACAAAATTTTCCATTTCGTCGACCAGGGGTTTTATCGATCCGGTGTCGAATATTTCGGGTCGTTCAAATTTACCAACGGGGTATTTGTTTATTTCGCTCATAGCGACATTCCTGATTTCTCAAATCCACAGGCAACGGATTTTCGTTGCCGGGAAAAAATGCTCTGGGCCTATTAACTCGACTCGTTCATCGGGAGCGCCCCCAGGGTGTACCAAAGGGTGTTTCAAGGGGCAGGCAAACCAGAAATTCCATCGATCTTGTATTTAAATCCAGTTTATATTTTAACTTGGTTATACGACAGAATTGTGTATATAATGATTTCATTAAATTATATGACGGAAGTAATATACCGGGTTTCATTAGCCATCATCTTGTTTACGTGCGTTGGTATATCTGCGTATTACCGCAAAAAAGCGGATATCCAGACGGGTGAAAAAATATCCCGGAAAGCCGACGGATTTGTCATGATGACATTTATAAAAATTGGCGGCTTCTTGCTTTGGTCCGGGCCGGTTATATATCTGGTTGATCCAGCCTGGATGGCCTGGTCCAAAATGGGATTGCCTGCAGGGGCCAGGTGGACGGGTATTTTCACGGGCATTACCTGCACAGGATTGGTGTACTGGTTATTTCGTAACATTGGCAGTGGCATAACGGCTACCAGTGTAACACGCACAAAGCATGTACTTTCTAAAAGCGGCCCCTACCGGTGGATTCGCCATCCGCTGTACACTTTCGGAACGATGTTGTTTGTTTCTTCAGGTATCATCTCTGATAACTGGTTCATTATCGTAATGGGAATAATCACGTTTGTTTTAATGGCAATTCGTACGCCTGCTGAGGAGGCAAATCTCGTAGAAAAATTTGGCGAGGAATACCTGGAATATATGAAAACCACCGGCCGGTTTTTCCCCAATATATGCAGGAAGCGATAAACGCCATTTGGCATTTTAATAAAACAATCCCGATAAATTCCGTTTGATTTTCAAAAACGTTGTTCGCCATAACCGGGATCCAGTGCGGCAATGAATTTTTAAAATCAGGGTTTAAACTATTTACAATATGGATTCAATTTTGAATTGAAAATCATGGCATTGCATTATAGCAGCGTAAAACCCTGGGGACGCTCGTACGGCGAATACCTGCGGATGTTTGATTTAACGTTAGATGATCTTATTAACACCCGCGTTTTATATAGACAAATTCTATGGAAATTTCATCATGGACTATGGGTAACCCGGCGGGCGTCAAAAGAGATTTTCCAAAAATGGAAAAACGGAGGTTGGCAGCGGTTAAGTTATATGAGAAAGGCATATCCCAATCCAATATAGCCAGAGAACTTGGGGTATGCAAACAAGCCGTTAGCCAATGGATAGCAAAGTATAAATCTGGCGGAATAGAGTCAGTTAAGTGGAACAAAAAGATCGGTCAATCGAAAAGGCTCACACCCGACCAACTACTGTCTATTAAAAAAGCGATACTTGAAGGAGCCGTGGCTCATGGTTGGCACACTGATCTTTGGACAACCCCAAGAGTTGCTGTATTGATAGAGAAGATGACGGGTGTAAAATATCATCCCGGGCATGTATGGAGAATACTGACCGAAGACCTGAATCTATCGCCGCAGAGGCCGATCAGAAAAGCCCTGGAAAGGGACGAGAAAAAAATCAAGCAATGGCGCAAGTACAAGTGGCCGGCATTAAAAAAAAAGCCGAAAAAGAGGAAAAAACCATAGTTTTTATCGATGAATCGGGTCTTTCGGAGAAACCGAACGTCGTTCGCACCTGGGGAGAGCGCGGTAAAACGCCAGTCATTCAATACCATTTCAATTGGAAAAAATTATCCGCCATTGCGGGGCTAACCTTTCATTCATTCTATTTTAAAATCTATACAGGAAATATCAAGAGCGAACAGATCGTCGATTTTCTGAAACATCTTCAGAGGTGTTTGCGAAAAGATGTTCTTATTGTGTGGGATGGACTTCGGGCACACAAAAGCAAGTTGGTGGCGCAGTATGTGGAGTCGCAAAATGGAAGCATTGATTTAGCCTACCTCCCGCCGTATGCCCCCGAATTGAATCCCGTTGAATATATCTGGCGATACTGGAAATACAAGGAGCTTGCAAATTATTGCCCAAAGGATTTAACAATCCTTCTAGATACCGGGAAGAAATCGCTGCGAAATATGCAAAGGAGAAAAAAATTGTCTCAGTCATACTGGCGTCAGGCAACACTTTTTTAGTCTATGTTATATACGAGAGTTAATAAATTAAATATACTCGGTATTGGCGACGGGCCCGCATCGTTTAATGCCGTTATGGCATCGAATAATAGAAACGTAACCTCCGTTGATCCCCTGTATCAATTCTCTGCCGATCAAATACGGGTAAGAATCAAGGAATCCTTTGACGACGTTCTTTCGCAAACGGAAAATAACAAAGAAAAATTTTGCTGGAATTCGATAAAAAACATCAAGGAGCTTGGCGAGATTCGAATGGCCGCGATGAATATTTTCCTGGAAGATTACGACAGGGGAAAAACCGAAGGGCGTTATGTTTTTGGAAATTTACCAAAATTAAATTTCAAAGATTCTTCTTTTGACTTAATCATATCATCACATTTACTTTTTCTGTATTCGGATTTACTCGATCTGGATTTCCATATAAAATCCGTTTTAGAAATGCTGCGAATCGCCAATGAAGTCAGGATTTTCCCTATACTCGATACCAACGGGGATAAATCAAAACATTATGACCCGGTATATGACTTCTTTCAGACCCGGGATTTTCGACTACAGCTTAAAAAAGTTCACTATGAGTTCCAGGTTAACGGCAATGAAATTCTGGTAATTTCTAAAAAATCATAAGTATCATCTTTGTTTGTTAATTGAAAATTTCGGAGAAAAATAGATTTGACGTTGTAGCTTTAATCTGGACAATTAAAGTATGAGTAAAGGTTCGCGTTTTAAAAAAATATTCTATACCATTGCCGCTGTCTTATTGTTAATAATACTTCTCTCATACATCGGTTTATTTAGCATTCCCGAAACAACGCAGTTTAATCAAACCTTGCCTCGTACCACCATTGATGGCTACTCATTTCATACGGAAAATTATGGCGATCCTGAAAATCCTCCGTTGGTTGTCATTCACGGTGGACCAGGGGGAGATTTTCCCTACCTGTTAAATGTAAAGGCGTTGTCTGATGAGTATAACGTCTTGTTCTATGACCAGCGGGGTAGCGGGTTGTCGCCGCGCGTTGATGCAAGTAATTTTACCGTAGATTCGTTTGTTGAAGATTTGGACAAGATCGTTGATTATCACGGCCATGGCAAAAAGGTAATTCTGGTCGGTCATTCGTGGGGGGCGATGCTGGCAACGGCGTATGTTTCGCGATACCCGCAAAAAGTGTCAAAGGCAGTGCTTATGGAGCCCGGCATGCTCAACCAGAATTCGGCGGCTGCGTTTTTAGATAAAATAAAACAAACCCAAAGTAACCTTGGTTTGGGCCAGGTTTTCAAAGCCTCGTTAATCTTTACAAAATCAATATTTGTAAAGCGAAAAGACGCCCATGAAATGAAAGATTACATTCTCACTTCCATGATGGGGATGGGTAATGGGCCGCCCTACCAGTGCCCTGGCGAATCCCTGCCGAAGGGTTCTTTTGTCCGTGGCGGTTATGCGGTATTTGATTCCATGATCATGCCCTTGATGGACCACCCGGAAAAATTTGATTACGATTTAACCAAAGGAATCAACTCGTTTAAAGGCCGTATTTTACTCTTGAGCAGCGAATGCAGTTTTATCGGTTACGATTATCAAAAAGAGTATCACCAGCAACTTTTTGGGCCAAACGTAATTCATACGATGATGAAACAAACCGGTCACAATATGATTACCCTCAAGCCGAAAGAAAGCATTCAAATCATCCGTGATTTTTTAAATGCCAGGTGATGGTGTCGTGATACTTGATGCAAAGCGCAATTCTAATGAGTAAAAATATTCTGGCAATTCTTGCAAATATCGTGTTATTTACTATTTTTATATTTTTTAATGTTTATTCCCTGGTCCTGAACAAGACGAATCATTCTGGAATAAAATTTTATGCAATTGCAGTCGTGATTTTATTATTTTCATTTATTTTTTATTTTTATCTCAAGAAAGGTTCCAGGCTTCAGAAATGGTTATCTAAAATTTTCATTCTATTGGCAATAATACTTTTTTTAAATGTTGTCTTATTTGAAAGATTAAATATTATGATGAGTTATGATTTCTGGCTGTTTAAAAATATGCCCGGTAAATATATAGGGAAATAGCATTCATTAAAATATTTTATGCCTTCATTTAAAAGTGATTTTTCAAAAGTCAAAATATTACTTCGCTGAACGAATTTGTTAGTTGAAAAAACCTTGGCTATTTTACAATCCTCCGGGATATTTTTTTGTTTACAGGCAAGTATAGAGATGAATTTTATTGAGATATTTTTCCATGGATTCAAAGGTAATCAATTCCATTACATCGGAGATATTAAAACTCCGGGATAAAAATCATTGCTGGAATGTTCTTTCTCCGGGAGAAAAATATTATCCGGGTTTACAACACTACAGTCCGATTTATAAATCGACGTTATGGGTATTGATACTTTTAGCTGATATAAAATGTAATCCCGATAACCCGGATTTGCTTAAGCCGCTTCATATTATTTCTCAACATTTCCTGGATAAGGAAAATCGTATTTTTACAATTGGCAAATCACATTTTCCGATTCCCTGTTTGAATGGGAACATGTTATATTTGCTTCAATACTTTAAAGCCGATAACCATAATTTTACGGAATCGATTATCGATTTTTTTTCCGATTACCAGAGGTTTGACGATGGCGATTTTAAAACTCCGGGAAGTTTTCCTTATTTTTCAAATCGCAGTTGTTATGGTAAACATACCTGTTACTGGGGAGTTACAAAATTACTCAAAGGTTTATCTTTTATCCCGGAGAGCAAACGTTCAAAAAAGGCTGAGAAACTATTAAAGCAATGTATTGATTTTATTTTGTTGCATGATGTTTGTCACAGTTCGCACATTAAAAATGAATTTCTCCATACCAATATCAAGAATCTGACGTTTCCCAATATGTATCAATCGGATTTCCTGGAAATACTATGGTTATTGAAACGTGAAAAAATCGTTTCACCTAATTTGGTCAGACCCCTGGAATTGTTAAAGAGCAAAATGAAAAGTGACGGCACCTGGAACCAGGAACGTATAATGAGCAATTTAATTATCCCGATGAACAACAGAAAATATGGAAACCTGTTTATTACAGAACGAGCCAGGGAAGTAATGGAATTTTATTCCAGGATAATATATTGATTTCCTTAAAAATGAAAACCTGAACATACAAACGGGCAAAAGCCCGGCGGGACTTTGTCGCCTCGGGATACCAGGTGTAATTTTAAAGATATAATCAGGATATCCTTGGAGAACAAAAGGGTTCTTCTTTTTTGGTTAAATTTTATTTACATGTATATATTAGCACTTCATAATGAAAGAAAATATCGATCTACAATCCGTAGAAAATTCCGTAAAAAATATTTTATCCCATATTGGCGAAAACCCCGAACGCGAGGGGCTTCTCGATACCCCCAAAAGGGTCGCCAAGTCGTATGAGTTTTTAACCTCGGGGTATAACACAAAAATTGAAGACATAGTCAACGGGGCGATCTTTCACGAGGGCAACCAGGGGATGGTGATCGTGCAGGACATCGAACTCTACAGCCTTTGCGAGCACCACCTGCTGCCGTTTTACGGCAAGGCCTGTGTGGCCTATATCCCCAACGAGAAGATCATCGGCCTGAGTAAAATCCCCCGCATTGTCGACATGTTCGCCCGCCGCCTGCAAGTGCAGGAGCGCCTGACCGACCAGATCAGCGGCGCGTTATGGGACATTCTGGAGCCCCGTGGGGTTGCCGTCGTGATCGAGGCCAAACACCTCTGCATGATGATGCGGGGCGTCGAGAAACAAAATTCCTTTATGACGACCTCCAGCGTACTGGGCGAATTTCACGACGACCAGCCCACCCGCATGGAATTTTTGAGCCTGATTCGCCGAAAAAATTAACATCATTTGCCGGGGCTGTGTCGGCAGGTTTACCAGCCCCCGCCGCCACCGCCTCCGCCGCTGCTACCGCCGCCGTCTCCCGAAGACGACGAGGAATCGGACACGCTGACGGCGCCCAGCGATATCGCTGCGGCGGTCCATGACCCGGTTGCCCCGGCGCCCCCAAAGGATCCCCCGCCGCCGGTAAAGCCGCGATCGATACCACCGGAAAAAGATCCGTCCATAGACGCGCCGGAGCGCGATGCGGCCATCGTACCGTGGTCCATAGATTCGGTGGTCGTTGTGGTATTGGCGAATTTTGACCAGCGGTCCAGGTGGGGGGCAAGTTCCAGGGCGATCAGGTAGGGTATCGCCTCATCGGCAAGGTTCGGGTTTTTTTTCTTTAATTCATTTTTCAGGTAATTTCGGGCCATCACAATGTTTCTTCGAAAATCCAGTTTTTGACGATGGTTTCGGGTCAGCGATATTGTGGTAAACAAGGTCAGAAACGATGACGCCCCCAGGAAAGCGGCGATGTACCCGTAAAACCTCAGTTCAAAAAGGCCGACGAAGGACAAAAAACAAACAGCAGGTACCAGCAACCTTACCCCCAGGCGCAGCAGGATGACCCACGGGCTTTCTATGCGGTAGCGGAGGTTGCTCGAAAGAAAATAGACAAACAGGGCCGGTACCAGGGATAGCAGGATAACCGATCCATAGATTCGAAAAAAGTTTTCCGGGTCGGCGTAATAACTTTCCGTACCGGCCAGGTAGAGGGAGGCAATGATCCATACCGGCGAAAGTATCCAGTACGGGGCTTTTACGTCTTTGCCGCTTAATTCGGGCATGCCGGCAAATTTTTTCTCTATGGGTTTTCGTATTTCATTTGAAGGGTCAAATCCTTCGTTGTGGGTACTGTAATACTTGAAAATAATTTCCTTGCTGGTAATCTTTCCTTTGGGGAACATTTTTTTCAAAAGATTTCTGTCTTCGTCTTCCTTGATTTTTTCAAGCGAGGTTAAAAGCTCTAACTGTACTTCTTTCCTGGTAAGTATGCCCAGGAATTTCCTGGTGGTCCATTCTGACCGCAGGTTGCCGTTTGCGATGTGTTTGGCAAGAATCGCGGCGACCTCTGCCGACCCAATCTGGCCGTCCCAGAGGGCGCCGACCTCTTCAGGCTCGAGGTCAAAAATATATTTTTTTAAAAAGGCCTGGTCGACGATCTTCGGCGAGGGCAGGGGTCTCAGGCGCCCGCGTTTGATTTCAACGATGATAAAAAAGAATACCAGGAAGACCACAAAACCCAGAAACGATATTTTAATCGTATTTTTTTGAGTTTCAGAGAGAATCTTTCGGGCATTGATTTGCCGATCATTGCCGAGGTAGAAAAAATTTTTTTTTACGACGAACGATTTACCCGGTTGGAGATTTGAGGCGCTGTATGTGCTTTGAAAATCAGCGGCGGGTTTCCACAGGTCTTCATACTGAAGTCTGAGGCGATAATTTTCAACAATGCCGTCTCGTTTCGGAAAAAGAAAGTCGTAATCGAGAATATACTCGTTGCCTGCTTTTACCAGGATCTCGCCCTTAATTTTATAATGTAATTTATAGGTAATTTTCGTTCGATCAAACGGCAAATCGGATACAAGCCGGCTACGCCATTTGACCAGGGTTTTGCCTTCGAATGTGTAGCGGTCTACCTGGTTGATGTCGCCGCCGACGACCGGCATCCATTTGCCGTCTGAAAGTCGTTCCAGACGGGTGAAGTCGAGGCTCTGGCCCTGGAGCAATGCAAATTCCCGGAAGCCGCCGTTGTAGTCTCCGGTAAAATTAAAGGTTTGAATTTCGGTGATGTCCAGCGACCCGTCATTTTTCAAAACGGCATCGACTTCGATGTTGTTCCAGAAAAGTTCTTTTGATGCATAGGCAAAAGCCCCGGTAATAAAAATAAAAAATAAAATCGCCCCACATGATTTCTTCATGACTGCAAGGAATATTTTTTACAGTGATCTGTCAGCATTTTTTTCCCGGTCGTTTCTCTGTTTACAAATAAAGCCACATAACGCCCAGGCTCTATGCTTTTTTGGGTTTATTTCTTACTTTTGAAAAACGATTTTAAATTGCCGCCCGGTTGAAGCTTCCGGGGCAGATTGGCGATGGTCGGCCCAGGTATACAGGGCGATGGTTTTCAGGCCAAGCGAAACAGGCGTTAGCCGAATTTGTTTTATCTCCTGTAGAATTTTTTTTTGTTGGCCAAACGACATTTTTTTGGGCGGCCGGGCAATCGTCACATGGGGTAAAAAGGGCCGGGTGTCGGGGGGCAGGTTTGCCGCTTCGAACAATTTAACTTTAAATCGTTCGAGATTTTCGAAAACACCGTTTTGATTGTGGTCTTGAAAACCCAGGCAAATGGCGCTGAATTTTTTTTCGCCGGGCAAAACGATCAGACGGTCTGCGACGAGGGTTATTGGCTCGAAGGTAAAATTCTTCATGGTTTTTATAATAATGTCCAGGGTAGAGTCGGGGCCTGGGGCGATTTCAGGTTCCTCGGGGTTAATCGAAGGCGGGGCGGGTTTTTCGTTTATCTTCAAATTGCCTAAAAAGGCAATGGTCATGTGCAGGTCGCCGGGATGAAAACCTCGTACATCTGCCGGTAGTCGTGACCGGAGATTTTCAAACCATTCGCCAGAGTCGATCATAGGATCGATTGTAAAGGCCACAAACCAGTTTGCCATAGGATAAATTCCCCAGGTCAGCATTGGCCCTGTCTACGCCCGGTACAGGTTGTTTTTCGGGAAGATAGCAAAATAATCGCCGGTGATGAATGATTCAGGGCGGGTTCGTGCCCCGCCCTGAATGTGACCCGCCCTGAATAAAAATTCCTTTTTATTCTTTCCCTTTTATCGGCGGTCTATTACATGGGGAAAGTCGGCGATCGGGGCGTTTTATGCCGATCGACTTTTAAGGAGTTCCATGAGTAAAAAACTGGTCTATGTTGTTGGCGCGATTATTTTTTTTATATTTTATGTCTTTTCGTCATTAAACCACGTTTTCACCGAATTTTTCTGGTTTAAAAGCGTCGCCGCCGACGTGGTTTACTGGAAAATTTTAAATGCCCGGATCATTGCCTCGTCGGCGGTTTTTTTGCTGTTCTTTGGCGTGATTTTTTTGAATTTTAAAATCGCCCTTGCCGCGACCAAAGACAGGGCATTTCAAATTCGCCTGAACCGGAGCACCTCGTTTGATTTCAACAGCCTCATCAACCTGGCCGCGGTTCTTATCAGCGCTTTCCTGGCCTTTGTGTCTGCCGGCGCCGCCCCCGATTCGTGGGATGACTTTTTAAAGTTTCAACATTCAACGGCCTTTGGCGTCAAGGACCCTCTTTTTGAAAATGACCTCGGGTTTTATTTTTTCAGGCTCCCGGTGATTTTGTATTTGAAAAACCTCCTCATCAGCCTGGTTTTTTTATCGCTTTTGGCCTCCGGTGTCGTCTACTTTTTCAAAGGGGCGATTCAACTGGTCAGTGGCTGGTACCGGAATTTTGCCCGCAACGTGAAGGTTCACCTGGGCACGTTGATTATATTTTTATTGCTTTTATTCGGACTGCATTTCTGGTTGTTGCGGTTTGATCTTTTGTACTCGACCACCGGGGTTTCGACCGGGGCCGGTTATACCGATACCCACGCGCGTCTTTTTGGCTATAACCTCATGGCCTTGCTGTTTGTACTTTCGGCTCCCGTTGTGGTCTATTCGATGTTTTCCCATAAAATCCGCCCTCTCTTTCTGGGCGCCGCGGTATTGTCCGCTTCTGTGGTAATTTTTTTGGTACTCGTCCCGGTTTTTCAACAAAAGTTCGTCGTTGAACCCAACGAGCTGGAAAAAGAAAAACCCTACATCGTCTCGAGCATTGAATTTACGCGCAAGGCCTACGGGCTTGATCGCGTCGCCAGGGTCGATTATCCCCTCGACAATACCCTGACCCAGAAGGATCTTGTCAACTACCAGGGGACCCTTGAAAACATTCGCCTCTGGGACTGGCGCCCCCTGCTCAATACCTACCGCCAGCTCCAGGAACTTCGTTTGTATTATACCTTTGAAGATGTCGACGTTGACCGCTATCACATCGGCGGCAAATACCGCCAGCTGATGCTCTCGGTGCGCGAACTTGCCTATGACCAGATGCCCGAACAGGGAAAGACCTGGGTCAACCAGCGGCTTCGCTATACCCACGGCTACGGTCTTGTGGCAAGCCCCGTTGACAGGGTAACCAAAGAGGGCCTGCCGGAGCTGAGCATCAAAGACATTCCGCCGGTCTCGATACCCGAACTGCCGATAAAACGGCCGGGCATTTATTTTGGGGAAAAAACCGATGATTATATCTTTACCGGAACCGGCATGGATGAATTTGACTACCCCCTGGGCGAAGACAACCAGCTTACGCGGTATTCCGGCGAGGCCGGCGTACCTATCGGATCCTTCTGGAAACGTTTGTTGTACGCCATTGAGTACAAGAGTATAAAAATTCTCATCTCGGAATATTTCACGAAAGACACCAAAATATTGTATAACCGGAACATTCGCCTGATGGCGCACAAGATAGCCCCGTTTTTAAAATACGACAATGACCCTTATATTGTGATCGTAGACGGCCGCCTCAAGTGGATTCTTGACGCTTATACGGTTTCGTCGCAGTACCCGTATTCCCAGGCGGCAGCGCGGGGGGTAAATTATATACGAAACTCCGTCAAGGTTGTCATCGACGCCTACGATGGCAGACCCGACTTTTACATCGTCGACCCGGAGGACCCGGTCATCATGACCTATGCGAAAATTTTTCCGGGTTTGTTTAAAAACGCCGTCGATGTTCCGGAAGAGATTCGAAAGCATTTTCGCTACCCGATTGATTTTTTCTCCATGCAATCGACGATTTTTTTATCGTACCACATGACCCAGCCCGAGGTTTTTTACAACCAGGAAGATCTCTGGAAGTTTCCCCGTGAGATCTACGAGGGCCAGGAGCAGGTTATGGAGCCGTATTACACGATCATGCAGTTAAACGGTCAGAAAGAAGAATCGTTGTTGATACTTCCTTTTACGCCTTCCAATAAAAACAACATGATTGCCTGGCTGGCTGCGGGGTCTGACGGCGATAGTTATGGCAAGTTAACCCTCTATGAATTTCCTAAAAAGGAGCTTGTCTATGGCCCGATGCAGATCGAGGCCCGGGTTGACCAGACCCCTGAAATTTCCGAGGTGTTGACGCTTTGGAACCAGCAAGGCTCTTCGGTGATTCGCGGTAACCTGTTGGTGATCCCGATCAATCATACCCTGTTGTATGTCGAGCCGCTGTATTTACAGGCAGAGAAGAGCAAGATGCCCGAACTCAAGAGGGTAATCGTTTCGTACCAGGGCCAGATCGTGATGAAGGAAACCCTTGACGAAAGTCTTCGGGCCGTTTTTAACGTTGCGGGGATGAGTAAAAACAAGGAAGAATCGGCCGATAAAGACATTTCCCAGCTGGTCACAAGGGCCGTTGAAGAGTTTCATAACGGCGAAAAGGCCCTGCAGATGGGCGACTGGGCCGAATACGGCAGACGCCAAAAGGCCCTGGCCACGGTATTGCAGCAGATGCAGGTGAGGGCAAAGAAGTAGGTGGGAGGGGGTAAGTGTAAAAAATTAAGGTTTTTATCCTGCTAAATATTTTACTTTGGATTTATGAAGTATGAAGATATTGTAAATGAAATTATTTCATTAGGTCAAATAAAATCACCAAAATATGAACTTTCTAATTACAAAAACATTTTTCGATCAATTGTCATTAATGATAATTTGATATTTGTAATAATAGATTACAAAAATTATGATATTTATCAGAAAAATATAGAAGTATTATATTTTTCTAATTCCCAACTACAGAATTCTTATTCCCTTGGTTCTTTTGAATCTCAATTTATTAAATTTATCCACCCATTTATATGTGATTGTAAACCATTTGAATCTAGAGATTTCAAAGTATTTATTAATGAACTTTTAAAAATTGATTCAACTACATACAAAGTAATTTCCGGATTAAGTGGTTTGATGTTAGATACCCCATTTAAACCTTTATCATTAGGCCCCTTTACAATATATAATTATAAACATCACAAAAATATCTATGCAGATTTTTCAAAATCAAATTTTTTCCCATTGAGCATGCAATGGTATGAAGAATACTTTATAATCTTACAAGTTGAGGCAAGAGAGCCGGATAAAGCAAAAGAGATAGCTGAAGATATGTTTTCAAAGTTGAACTATTTTATTAGATTCTTGACTGGTACCACCACATTTTCTAAATTTAACTTTGGAGTAAATATTATAGATAAGCGGAATCATTCAAAAATGATAATATCAAATGAAAATTCAATTTCTACGTTTGAAGATTTGACTCATGGAAATTATCCTCCTATTCCACTTGATTCCACATTTTTTACTAATCCAAGTATCGGGGGAAATTATTATTGGTCATTATTAAATTTTTCTTCTAAGTCTGAAATAGAAAATAAAATAATATCAGCGATAGTCTGGTCTGGCAAAGCATTGGAAGATTACGACTTAAACAACCAATTTCTTCAATATATCTTTAGTTTTGAAAGTTTACTAACTTATCAAGAAAAAACTTTTATTACCCCATCTGTAGTTAGCCAATTAGCAGAAGGGTTCGCTTTACTTCTTGGCTCATCTAAAATTGAAAAAATACAAATAGATAAAGATATTAAAAATTTATACAATCATCGATCTGCAATTGTTCACGGAGCTCATAAGCCAATTTCCCAATATACTCTTGAACAAGCAAAACATTATTCAAATAAATTGATAACTAAATTTTTTAATGATGAAAAGTTACGGGATATTAAAACAACGGCCAATTTTATTGATTTTATCAAGCATTTAAAATATTCTTGATTATAATCTTTGCACAACGAGGCTATAGAAAAGTCTCGATAAATAATAAACATTTTGTCGAAAACCCGATTTTTCGGTTGATTTGAGAACCTTACCCAGGTTTGGTAGATAATTGTTGACAATGTCAACAGATTGCGAAATTTTGGTAGCGTTCAAAATCTTTCGCACATTTGGATGATTGCGACTAATAACCGATATAAAATTATGCTATCTGATTCTCCTTGTCAAGCTCTTCTAACGGTGCATGACTCAGGTATTTTTTCAACCCCCA
>Ga0224510_10000037_pt1 | contig 106049 bp, 97 predicted proteins | sample SF_May12_sed_USG_FD_170161 | JGI IMG/M metagenome (GOLD analysis project Ga0224510, IMG submission 170161) | Sediment microbial communities from San Francisco Bay, California, United States - SF_May12_sed_USGS_4_1 | ecosystem: Environmental > Aquatic > Marine > Sediment | place: USA... | reverse complement strand
CCTCTCGGTGATGAACGAACCCGATACCAGCCTCACCGGCGACGAGGGGATACCCAAGGAATACGAGAAGTTGATTTTTGAACCCTTCTTCCGGCTCGTCAAGTACGTATTCGAAGAATACGACACCCTCGACTTCGGTCTGGGCCTGACCATGGTCGAAAAAATCATTCGAAAGAATCACGGCAGAATCACCCTTTCGACGATCACCGACAGCTCCAGTTTTGAGACAAACAAGCAGAACAAAAAGAAGATCAACTTTGAAATTGCCCTGCCCCTGATTAACAATTAAATTAACAATTAAATTAAAAATTTAATCATAAAGAAATTAACCAACGGACGTCCTTACCTATGACAGATACGACATTGCTTGAAAAAGTTCTTAAAGAAATTGAAAATGAATTTGGATCCGACTTTGATGATTTTCAAAACGCCTTTCTGGCTTTAAACGAGAATCAACGCAACGCGACGATCTACCTGTTGAACAACGGGGAAAAATCGATAACCGAAATGTCATCGGACCTTGGTATTGCCCCCGGCATCCTGGAGGGGGAACTCGACGAATTGCGCCAGGGCCTTGTGGTTACTTACGACGAAAAAAATGCCGTCTTCGGCTGTCCTGATACCGGCGACTTCTCACTCTGGCATGGTCTTCTTGAATTCATCGACGAATGCCTTGACGACATTGGCTTTGAAGAAGATATCGGGGCCGATGAAATCCTCCAGGATATTATGAAACTCTAGAACGGGTTTTCGATCAGGCCTTTTTCAGTTTTCGGCTCTCCAGGTAACGGTTGAGTTTAGCCTCGCCCGTCTGGGTAAGGGCAACCACTTCAAAGATCTTCACCGGTTCAAGCTTTCCCTTTACGCGAATCATGTCGAGCTCCCGTACGACGACGTCGTCGACGACCCTCTCATAGGTAAACTCCGACATGATGGCCAGGGTATGGTAAATCTTGTTGGTACCCTCAAGCCTGGCGCCGAGGTTAACGGCGTCGCCGATCGAGGTAAAGTCGATTCGCTTGGTCGAGCCCATGGCCCCCGAAATCACGTCGCCGGTGTTTAACCCGATCCCGATGTTGATCGGTAACTTCCCGTCGGCCTTTCTCTCTTCATTGTGCACGGCCAGTTCGGCGCCCATCTCCAGCGCCGTCGCGGAAGCGCACAACGGATGAAGGGGATGGTCAAAGGGGGCGCCGTAAACGGCAAAAATTTCGTCGCCGACGAACTTGTCGACAACGCCGCCATACTTGATGATGATATCGGTCATGACCTCCAGGTAGTCGTTGAGCATCTCGACGACCTCGTGCGGCGTAAGCGACTCGGATATGGTTGTAAACCCCCGGATGTCCGAGAACAACACCGTCACGTTTCGCCGCTGACCGCTCGTAAGAAGGTCGCCGCCCGAGAGGACCACCTGGGCGACCTCGGGCGAAACCAGGATGCTCATTCCTTTCAGCATCACGTTAAACGTACGCGAAAGCAAGCCGACCTCGTCTGTCGACGAAACCAGCACCGAGGCGGTAAAATCCCCCTGGGAAACCTTCTTCATGCCCTCGATCATTCTTCGAATGGGCCGCGAAATGAACGTCGCCATGACGATCGCCAGAACGACGCCGAAAATAATGGAAAAAAACCCGATGGTCTGCATCTGCACTTTGTTTTGAAAGATCTGCTTGTTTACCGATTCAAGGCTGATACCGATATGAACCTCGGCAATGGCATCTTCAATCTCGGGGTCATTTTTAAAAGCAAGGATATACGAAAAATCAATCGCATCGACCGTCTCGGCCTTTGCGTTCTTATCCGGGTTTTCCCTGCCGTCTTTGTCGGCCCGGATTTTTTTCTTGTACTTAATCTTCGTTAATATCGGCTCGGGTTTTTTCATTCCCGACGAAACGTAGGCGTCAAAATAACTTTGAATCGACGGAGGAAACTCAAATATACTGTAGGGGGCAATATCCGGGTCGCTGTGGCCGAGAACGACCTTGTATTTGCCGGCGATATAGGCATAGAGCACGTCGGGCTGGGAAATCACCGAATCGATGTCTTCAAATATCAGCTCGGAGATGCCGTTGTCCAGGTAAAAACTTTTATATTCCCCGGCGCTGTTAATTCTTTTTAGTAGTTTGTCATTGATGGCATAGATATCCAGAAGACGCGTCTTGATGGCCGAGGCCAGCGAGCGAACGATGATGGCGCCCTGCTTTTTCTTTTCCTCAAGAAGCGACTTCGACTGGTTGTTCGACGAAATCCAGGTAATCGTGATCACCACGACCAGGACAATTGCCGATACGACGGTGATTAATTTGTACCGGATACCATATTTGATATCGTTTTCCCGTTCAATCTTGTCGGCCTTCTTTTGCTCCAGCCTTTTTTTATCTTTTTCGCTGAGTTCTTTATCGATAGAGCTTTTTTCTTCGTCCATTATGTTTGCCGTTATGTCCAGGTAAATACAATTCTGAAGAGTTTCGTGTCATGTCAAAGCATTTTCACATGCACAGGCTCTGCTCATGTTTTAAAGGTTTGTGCATGCACAAACCTTTAAAATGTAATTGAGTTTAAATCCCATTTGGGGCTGGAGGCTACGAGGTTCATGTTGGAATCAAAACCAATCACCATCCAGGATTGGCTGTTGACTGTACCCGCTGCCGGGTAAGTAGTAAATGTGTTGGTAACCTGGCTATAGTTTCTTATCGACGACACGCTGGTTGTATTTCTCCCCATACCCAGGTCGGAGGTAGAGCCAAATCGAACGTTATCCAGCAACTGGCCCGTGACCTTCAGCGGCGTTGCCCCGCCGGTATCGCCAATAACCAGAACAAAGTACGACACGTTGTCCGGCGCCGAATATTGAAATGCGCCCGAGGAGGCAAGGGTTCCCTGGTGGGCAGGAAGATTCAGGGTAATCAGCTTCGTACCGGGGATTTCCGGGGTTGACGGCGACGGGGGCGCCTCGGCGCAACCGGATAAAACCATCGATGCCGACCAAATCAACAAAAACAGGGTACTTTTTAATGAAAAAATCCTGTAGACCTTTTTAAAAAATGTATTCATAAAATTTGTCCTTAAATTAAAACTCAAAATTATACTTCACCGAAGCCCCGATGGTAAAAAAGTTAAACAGAAAGTTTTCCGTCTTCACGATCTGCAGGCTCCCGATCCCCTGTTGCCCATAGACGCTTCGGGTGATCTCAAAGGGGTGAACGTAAAACCTTCCCTCGATGTTTACGCTGATTCGGGAATAGGGCATGACCGAGGCCCCGGCCACCACCGCCAGGCCGAGCATTTGTTTGTTATAAACCTCCTCGGTGGCGTCAAACCACAGGAACTTGTCCTTGGAGGTATTTGGCCGCACATCCTGAATGTAGGTGTAACCGGCATAGGCGCCCACATACGGGGCCAGGTATTGGCCGCCCAGAAACGAATACGTAAGGCTTGCCTGGATCATGATTAAATTATAGTTTCTGGCCTGGGTTTTCTCCACCCCAAACCAGGTATAAGACTGGTCGTGCTTGATCGAACTATAGCCGGCTTCGGCGCCGATTTTTAGCTTGTTAAACGACTGGCCGATAAAGAGAAAATAATACGGGGCGCCCTTGATTTCGGCCGGGGTACCCACCGGCATCAGGTAGCTGACCCCAAACCCGATTTCGGCCATCTTGCGGGTCTTGCTCTCGGCCAGCATCGGCGAAAGTCTCTCGTGAACCCCGGCCTTGAGATCGATCGTATCGTCATAGTCGAGGTAGCCGTCAAGGGTCGCCTTCAGGTTGTGTTTGCCGACCGTTAGCTGGTATTCTACGATCGGGGTTTTGCCGATCTGCATACCGTCGACATAGACGTCGGCCCCGGAAGGGTTTGTCGAAATCGAAAGCTTGCCGACCCCCTGCCCGCTGATCAGGGCGCCCATCGATCGGGCCGCCTGGCTTGCCAGGTCAAAGATCTTGCTGATAGGCCCCTTGACAATTCTGGCGTCGAGAACCTTTCCCGATTCCACATCGACGGCCTTCAGGGTTAAGATAATATTTTCCGGGTCGCCCGCAATCGACCCCAGTATGAGAACGTCAGCCTGCGTCATTTTACCCACGCGATCAATACCCCTGGTGTCGATTACGCCGGTCTGGCCCAGCGCAATTTCGTTTAACAAATTGCCCAGGTTCCTTCGTTCGACCACCCTGATTTCTTTCAGTTCGGCAAGCGACGCCGAAACCGACTCGGGCAGGGCATTGGAAAGGTAGTTGATTCCCGCGCCGCCATAGTTGGTAAAATTCATCACCGCGACCGTCTTTTGCTCGGCGCCCTTTTGCTGGGCAAAAAGATACCCGCTAAAAAATAAAGAAGTAACCAGGCACACCGCCCATTTTTTCATTTGCATACATTCTCCGAAAGATATTGTTTATAGTAACATTCCAGGATCAAATCATATAATCTACTTCTATAAACTGTCAAGCCTTTTGCACGGGGCAAAGTATGGCCGCCCAACTGAGGAGGAGCTTAGGCACGAACGTTTGCTTAAACAAAAAGAAAAGTTCAATGCGATCGAAAAACGAGAACTCTTAAAAAAAACGACAGGATTTACGGGATTAACAGGATAAAGATAGTGGCCGCGGTTACTATGTTATGGAAAGACCTCATTGCCAGCCACTTTTCTTTTTTTCACCCCCGAAATATCCGATAATATAACATCCATGCCGCGCGAAAAAAAAATCGTTTTCATCATATTCCTGGTTCTGATGATTCCCGTTGTCCTGTTTATTTTGAAGCCCGAAATAAACGTAAAAGAAAAGTTCATTAAATTCAGCTGGAGCGACGGCCTGCAAAACATTCGCGGGGCCTTTGAGAAAAAAAACCCGGCGGTTCTTGGCGAGAAAATCTATGGAAACTTCGGTAAGCTGCTGGAAAGCAAAACATTAAACAAAAAGGCTGACGCCGTTTATAACAACTACCTCGCGTATGCCCGCAACAAGGCCCGGCGCTTTCTCGATAAATGCAAAACCTTTATTTCCTGACATTCGCCGGTAATTTTCATACAATTTCGCCCCAAATTGTCGATAGTAAAAAGGATGAAAAAGGTTGATACCCTTTTAATAACCCTCTTTATATTCATTACCTGCTTTGCCGGTAATTTCTCATCGAGCTTATTTGCCCAGACCGGGAGCCTGGTAAAAATTGGCGAAATCCAAAGGATCGATTCATCCACCGAGGTGGTCGAGGTTATTCTTTCGGACAAACGTTTCATCAACCTGGTCGGGGTCAACACCCCCCTGCTGGTCCTGGACCAGGAGCATAACGAAATGGGCCAGATGAGAATGATTTCCCATGAGGTGGTTAAAAACGCCTACGTTATACGCTGTGAAATCACCAGCGTTAAAAAAAATTTCTATGTCGGCGAAGCTGTCGGCGTAAAGCTCCTGAAGAAAGACCAGCCGATGCTTCGGGACGAAACCCGCCTGGAGAAAGCCCCCGAAAAAGAATTTCTCAACGCCAAAGATTCCAGCCAGATGGTACTGATCCCCGAGGGCCCGTTTATTTTCGGTTCGGACATTCCCGGTACCGACCATTACACGACGCCGATCGAATATGACCTTACCGAAATTCAACGGGAGCAGGGGAAAAAAAGGGCCCGATATTTGAGCCTGCCATCTTTTTACATCGACCGCTACGAGGTGACCATGGGGCAGTTTAAACAATACCTCCTGGAAAGCGGCACACAAACACCCCCCGGCTGGGATGAAAGCGCCGACCCCCTGTTGCCGGTTGTCAACCTGAGCTATGTCCAGGCTGAAAGATACTGCCAGTGGGCGGGCAAACGTCTGCCAACGGAACTGGAATGGGAAAAGTCCGCCCGCGGTACGGGGATCACCTCCAGCTTCGAGGAAGACGACGTGACAATTTACCGTGAAAAAATAAACGTCTACCCCACGGGACTGGAATTTGACCCCCAGGCCTGCATAACCCGCGACACGACAAACCGGCTGACCAGCATTCACAACCTGGGCGACAAAAACGAATTTGGCCTTTATGGAACCTGCGGAAATGCCGCCGAATGGACGTCCAGCTGGTATCTCCCCTACCGCGGCAACTCCCTGAAAAATATCAACTACGGGAGAAAGTTCAAGGTGATCCGGGGCGGCGCCTTCAATTTACCCTCAAAATGGACCAGGGGCTATGAACGGATGTTCGGGGGAATTCCCTCGCTCCAGGAAGACTATCGCGCCGGGGTTCGGTGCGCCCGCAATACGAGGTAACCATCTCCATGTTCAAACAAATCCTTCACGACATCTGGAACAACAAGGTCAGCAAGTATTTTTTACTGGTCATGGTCACGCTCACCATCGTCGGAACATCCCTTAGTTTAAAGATGCCCATCTATAATTTCTTTTACCGGCTTTTTGTCGGGGAAGTTTTTTTTGACCCGTATACGTACAAAACCGGGGAATACGGTTTTACCGAAAAACCGGAAAAATCCGAAAAGCTGTTTCGAAAGGGCTTTAAAAAGCTCGTTGAGACGGCCTCGAAATTGTATAGAATCGACTATGAAAAACCCCTGCTCTCGGAGAAATTTACCCATGAATCGTCCTGGGAAAACATGGCCTCCGAAAAATCCCTCGAACTGGTTTACATGCTATTTCACGACCTGGAATTATTTTGCGTTCCTTTTGATACGCAAAGGGATCCCGATTTAAGCGAAAACGAGAACCTGAAAAAAAGACACTACGTGGACCGGAAATCTTCGACCGAAAATCTCCAGTTTGCCATCAAAGACGAGGAGTTTGCCAAATACGCCAACCTCCTGCTGGAGATTGACCAGAATTATTTTTACCTGGCCCTGCAAAAAAAACCCGACTCCCTGCCGGCCCTGAAAATCCGCGAAAAATTAATGAGGGCCGTCTGCAAGCCCCAGAAAATTTCCGTCGAAATGACCCGGGCCCTGGAGTACCGGGAGTATAAAACCGAAAAAGAAGTCTATGGGCAGTTCAAAGGCTCAAACCCGGATTACATTGCGGAAGAAACCTACAACCGGCTTAAAAAAGACAACTACTACACAATACTGTTGAAAGAACAGTTTCGAAACACCTACTACATAACGCAAAATATCGCCGAACGACTTTTACAAAGCTACAACTATTACATTTTAAAAGGCGACAATTTCTATCTTGAAAATTACCTGCAAAGCATTCTCGAATATTCCCGCAATTCGGGCAGGGATCAAAACGAAAAAATCTATCAAAGACTTTTATCTCTTCAAAATGAAAAAACAAAGGACAACAAAACCCTTCTCTACACCCTGGCCGAAGTTTCGTTTAAACTGCATAAATACGAAGAGACCCGGCAATACCTCGACGCGCTTTCCCGCGTCTTTCGGCTTGCCGGCTATGATTATTACAAGGTCAAGCGCCTGTATTTTTTACTGGAATTGATCGATGAAGGTTAAAGACGTATTTACTGTGCGGTGATTTTAACCATATTGAGCATTTTTTTATAATCCGGGTTTTTTTCAACCTTGTACCTTTCAAAAAGGGATTTGATAAATTCCTGCTTCAGGTTAAGACGTTTTTCCTGGGTCAACTTCTGTCTCATGTAGGCCAGGCCCTGCTCGATGGGTACCGACTGGTAGCTTTCGTTTTTCTCCCGTTCGGCCAGCCATTCCTTTTCAATCTCTTCGTCTTTGATTTCAATCTTAATGGCGGCGACGATATTGTTGAGGTATAGCTGGGTCAACGTGTAATCGCGGAGAAATTTTTCAACCTGAATCGTCAGGGGTTTTTCAAAGTACTTGTTTTCCGTGGCGTGTTTTTTTAACAACATGACGGTTAAAAAATTTTCCCCAAAGGTAGACGGCCGAAATTGTTCGACCATCGTCAGAAGCCTCGTGTCGGTGATCTTGTCGGCATTCTCGATATAGCTCAGCAAAACCTCCGGCGAGGTTTCCATCTGCAATGACATGAGGTTCAGATAGGAAGTATAGTCCCTGGCAAAATCGTTTGCGGAATATTCCGTCTTGTCGATTGTCCAGAGCCAGTCGCCGGCCCTGGAGTACAATGGTACGGCCAGAAGCGCCAACGACAACAACATCCACTTTTTGTTAAATTTTGACTTCTTGTTTAAGATCATGGGTGACCTGCTTTTGCCCTATTTTATATCGGCCAGACTTTTCTGCATCTGGTAAATTCTGAAGGTGAGAACCAGGATTAATAACGTCAGCAGCGTTACCGCCAGAAACACATAGAACAAACGTTCCGAGGCGGTCTTGTCGGCCTTTCGTTTGTAAAACTCTTCAACCAGCCAGAGTTTGCGCGATTCTTTGATATCCTGTGCGCCCGCCGAATTCATGTATTGCTCGGTATAGCTTTCCAGCGCCTGGTAAGAAAACCCCGACAACAAATTTCGGGCTTCCGTGGTTTCGGCGTTTAAAAATACCTGCACCGCGGGATCCTTGTCCAGCTCGATTTTTGCGGGCTTCTGGGCCATAACCGGCGAAACGGCTATTTGTAGAAAAACCATGGCGGGTAAAATCTTCCCGAATAACATTTTTAGTTTCTTGTTCATATATATTCCTTATTATTTCTTTAATAGGCTACTTACCCGGCCTTTGAGTTCTCAGCCTTTTTCCTCAAGGAGCATTCTCTCCTGCTCCAGAAAGCGGTAGTACAAATAACCCAGCAAAAGCGACAGCAACTGGAAGGCAATTAACGACACAAAAAAGGTCGTCATCATTTTACTGTCAAACAGGCCGCTTTTGTCTCCCCCGCCGATGACGGCCTTGGGGTGAGAGGGCGGGTTCCAGATTCGAATGGCCATGTAGACCAGGGGGACGTCGAAAAAAGCCACGATGCCCAGAATCGCTGAAAACCGCGCTCTCTTTTGAGGATCGGCGACCCCCATGCGAAGCAACAGGTAGCCCGCATAGGCCATCCACAAAATGAAGTAGGTGATCAGTCTCTGGTCGGCCCAGTTCCAGAAACCACCCCAGATTGGTTTTGCCCAGAGCGGGCCCGTGATCAAGACGCCGGTGGTAAAGACCCAGCCTACGGCGGCATAGGCCGAAGCCAGGCTGTCCTTCTGCAGATCCCGGCGAACGAGATACACGATACTGTAAATAAACGAGAGGGCAAAACAAAGCCCCGAAACCCAGGCCGTCGGCACATGGTAGTAGAAAATTCTCTGGGCAATGCCCTGCCTTGTATCGGACTCCACCCAGAAAAACGTCATCCAGGCGGTTAAAACCCAGAAGACCAGGGTAAGGGCCATCCAATAGGGAAGAATGTTCGACAAAGTCGATGTATTTTTGCTTTTCACTTCGTTGCCATTTTCTCTTTTTACCCTGTTCTGACAAGAATTTACCCATTGCCCATTTTTGCTTAATAAGAGCCTGTGCGTCAACCTGCTTTCTGAGTAAGATGAGAAAGTTCAATGCGATCGAAAAGTGGCTAACAGGGTCACTAACGGTGACCCTGTTAGCCATTCACGGAGTTTTTCGAAGAAAAACGCAGCTTTTCGAGTAAAGCATTGAACTTTGGGGTTGACGTTGTTTTCAGAATACAGTTGGCGCACAGGCTCATAGGCTTAGGCGCGAACATACTTTACGAGCAAAGCGTAAGCAAAGAAGGTAAGCGGTGTTTCTCTGCCCCTGCCCGGAGAGCAGGAAAAAAATCGCCCCGAAATGGCAAACACCCGCAAACGCCGGGTTCCCGGCCAGGCGAAACCGGCAAAGTATTTACATAAAGTATTTACATGATAAAGAAAACTATAATGAAAAAAACCACAGTGAAAAAGACAACCCCTGAAAAGACAAACCCCGCGACAAAAGAAAATGCCCGGCCCGGCAGGCCCCCCTCCCCCCCACGGCGAAGAGAAAATATCTTTGTCAACATTTTATTTAACATAATTGTACCTTCGTTTATTTTAATGAAGCTGAGCAAACCCGAATACCTCGGGCCGGTCTACAGCCTGGTCATCGCGATTTGCTTTCCGGTCGGCTACGGCGTCTACGACCTGGTTGCCGCGCGCCGGTGGAACTTTTTTTCCGCCGTCGGTATCTTCAACGTCAGCCTCACCGGGGGGTTTTCTCTGATGCAACTGGACGGTTTCTGGTTTGCCGTCAAGGGCGCGACCGAGCCGTTTTTGTTTGCCGTCGCCACGGTGGTCTCTCTCAAAACCCGTTACCCGCTGGTCAAGACGCTGTTGTTAAACCCGTCCGTTATGGACGTCGAGTTGATCTACGAGCGGGTCAAGGCCCATGCCGCCGAAAGCCAATTCGCCCAACTGCTGGTCAAATGCACCTGGATGGTTGCCGGGTCGTTTCTGCTGAGCATGGTCACCCACTTCGTTCTTGCCATCAGCGTCCTGAAAAGCCCGCCCGGCACGCCCGAGTTTAACAGCGAACTTGGCCTGATGACGACGCTGGGTTTTCCCGTTAACGCAGTACCGGCGATGCTTGTCCTGGGCGGCGCCCTCTGGTATTTGTTTTCGGGCCTGAAAAAACTTACCGGGCTTGACCTTACCGAAATCATGATCGACCACGAACCCGTCCCCCCGGAAAAGACTTCAAAGAAATCCGAAACGAAAACGCCCAAAAAGTCCCGCACCCAACCGGAAGAAAATACCGAAAAAAGTTCTGAAATTATCGCCGTTGCCAAAACCGGAAAAGCCAAACCGGGTAAAAAGCCGGCAGTTGCATCGAAGGTTAAACCAAAAGCCGCGCCGGCAGGCAAACGGGGCCCAAAACCGGCTCAAAAAACGGTTCAAAAAACAGCCGCCCCAGCAATGAAAAAAACAGTGAAAAAAGAGACAAAAAAAGCGGTAAAAAAACCGGTTAAAAAAGGCGCTTAAGGAAAGGTTCCAAGGTACATCATGAAGCATAAAACCGCCGCAGAAGATTTCAAAACGGACATACATGGAAACCACATAAAGAGCGTCCTGGACATCCTGGGCTCCCAGGATTTCAGCTACTCGGCAGAGATCATACCGCCCCGAAACGGCACGGACTTCATTGAGGTATTCTCGCATGTCGGGGAGCTGGAGAAATCGGAATTTGACTTTATCTCGGTAACCCACGGGGCCGGCGGGTCCCTGCGCGGGGGCACCCTGCCGATTGCCTACCACTCGCAAAACGCCTACAACCTGACGTCGATCGCCCACCTGACCTGCCGGGGCATGACCGCCGAGGAACTCGAGAACGTACTCATCGACCACCACTACTTTGGCATCCACAACATCCTGGCCCTGCGCGGCGACCCGCCCGACGGTTTAAACGAAACCTTTCAACCGGCCCCCGGGGGGTTTTCGTACGCCTACGACCTGGTTCGGCTCATCAAGGACGTCAACGCCGGGCATTACCGAAAGCGAAGCGGCTACGACAAAACCGAGAAGGAATACCGCGAAGGCATGAAGACCAGGTTCTGCATCGGCGTTGCCTGCTACCCCGAAGACAGGGACGGCAAAGATATCGAATACCTGAAAGTTAAGAAAGACGCCGGGGCCGATTTTGCCATCTCGCAGATTGTCTTTAACTACGACATCTTTGCCTCGTTTTTTGAGAAAACCCGCAACTTGTGGAAAGACGCCTTCCCGGTTATCCCGGGCGTCCGGGTGCCGACCTCGTACAGCCAGTTAAAACGAATGAAAGAAAAATTCGGCATCGACGTACCCGACAAACTCCTGGGTGAAATGGAGAAGGCGCAAAATTCTCCAAGCCCTGAAGGGGCCATGGTACAGGCCGGGATCGAATGGGCGAGCGATTTTGTAACAAAAATACATGCGTTGGGCGTCAAGGGGATTCATTTTTTCATCATGGGCAACCCGCAGCATGCCATCGCGGTAAAAAACAACCTGGCGGCCCGATAAGACCAACATGATGCGACCGGATCAAATAGAAAAGATACGAAACTCGATCTTACTTGCCGGCGAAAAAATACTGCAATTTCAAACCGACAAAAATTACCAGATCAAGTATAAGCGCCCCAACGACCCGGTAACGACCGCCGACGACGTGGCCAACCAGATCATCGTCGAGGCCATCGAAAGCGTTTTCCCGGGCGACGTGGTCGTCTCCGAAGAAACCTACAACGACGACACCAAGACCCGGATCAACCTGGAACGTAAAAACTCCAAACGGGTCTGGTTCGTTGACCCGTTAGACGGCACCAAGGACTTCATCAAGGGCCTGCCCCACTTTGCCGTCTCGGTCGGTTTTTTTGAAAACGACCGGCCCGAAATCGGTTTTATCTACAACCCCGCCAAGAAGTTTTTCTTTCACGGCGGCCAAAACTACGGAACCTTTTTCAACAACCGACCGTTTACCCGGCCCCAGGGCCAGGCGACCAGTATGGAAAGCTTAAAGATTTGCATCTCTACCAGCGAGGTTAAGCAAAACCTCTTTACCGACCTGATGAAATCCCTGCCCGAAGACAACATCGAGTTTATCGGTTCCGTGGCCTATAAGCTGGGCCTGGTCGCCTCCGGGGAATTTGACCTGATCTTATCCAAACGAGGCAAGTACGACTGGGACATCGCCGCCGGCATCGCCCTTTTGCAAAACCCCGACTTTGAAATCCTTGACCAGCACTTTAATCCCGTTCAGTTAAACCAGGAAACCCTTCTCACCGACGGCCTCGTCATCGGCTCCAAAACCGCCGTTGACTTGTACCGGAATTTTCTGGCTGGGTAGAGGTTGGGGGTATAACGTTTTCACATAACTGACGTTTTTTGATGGTCTGAATCAGCGAGGCGAGCACAAACCAAACTCCAAGTTTGGTGCGAGACCTTGCGGTTAAATGAAGACCATCAAAAAATGTGGTTGAGCAATGACGGTTTTCCAAGCGTTCGGTTAAATACGTATCAAATATTGAATTCGTACGCAAAAAGCATTGCGAAACCCGCGACCGATCTTGCCGGTCTCTCGTCTTCGAGAGACGCCGTTAGGCGTCGAAGCGTATGCCCGCTGTTATCGGCTGAAAACGCTCCGAACCTCAAACACAAGCGAGGCACAAGGCCGAGCTGGTTTGTTGTTATCAATTATAAAAGAAAATCTAAAAAGAGTAATTGTAACATTGATTCCTCATCCTCAAATTTTAAGTTCCAACGATTTTCCAAAAATTTAAGTAGAATAATTCCTCTCTCTTTAATACTTGCAGGATTCCATTCTGGATAATTTGCTACTTCTATTTCTGAATGTGAGCCATCTGAATAACCCTGTCTTAATTTTTCTTTTCGGTCATTATATTTAGCCTGTTTCTTATCTGCAAAACAATCATTTTGCAAGCTTGAATTTATACTTTGAGATAACGGGAGAAGATTACCCAATGTGCCTATAAAAAATTGCCGCTCATTCTTTTTAAAGTCACTGAATGCATCTTGCCAACATTTCTTATCAGGAGTCTGCGGATAGATATGCTCAATAGAAACTTTATCTTTTTCCCCTTTTACAAATAATTTCCAATCAATTTTTTGGCTTCCCCGTAGCCTTACTTTTTGCATCTCGTACTCATACAAAAAATATCTTAAACCATTCCAATTGTAAAACCCGCCGCCACTTTTAAATTTTTTTTCAATAAACTTTTGGAAATATGTATAATCGAAATACAATTTTGTTGTGTCAGTTTCAGGGGTATAGAAACAATAATCCAACCCACGATCAAGTTTTTCGATAATATCATTAATAGTTAATTCATTTTTTCTTAATAATCTCGATGCTTTGTAAAATTCACTGTTTCGATAAGTTGAAAATGCCCTGCTCAATCTGAAGGTGACAAATATAAAGCGTTCAATCGATTGAAATAACCGAACTCTTTGATCTGAACTTATCTCACCCGACAAAAAAGAAACTGTTACCAATGGTCTGAAATATACAATACCAATTCTATTCAATCGATCTATCCAAAGACTCTCTTCGTCGGTTAAATCTGGATTGTTAACAGGCTGATGAGTGTTGTACCAGTGAACCGCAGCGGATTTTAGACTATTTACATACTCTTCAATTTCTTTAGGAGATAACTTGGAACGAAAAACTATAACATCTTCAAGGCCATTATTTTCTGCTTCTTCCTGGTCAACCTCCTCATTCTCCTTAATTTCTTCGTATTCCTGTATGGCACTAAGTTTTATGCCCGTTTTTACGTATACATTTTGAGGTGAAAATTGTTGTTCAAGTAAAAATCTAATATAATCATCACCTTTCTCTCTCGTGTATTGAAAGTACATAATCCAATGTGCTACTAGAAAATCGTCATCATTTAGTGGGTGTTGTTTGTTCCGACCTAGTTGATAGTAGACTTCCTTCCATGCATCATTAATTTTTTCTCTCAAAGCGATTCTTTCGTCTGCTTTTATTTCATTGTCATCGTATAAAGTAGTTAAGTAAATTAAACGATTTTTTAATAACTCAAGATTCGATAGTTTTTTACCTCGATTATTCATGGTCTCAAAAGCAACAAAAACATCAAAATCATTACTAATTTCATAAACATTAAACATTAAGTTTTGAGTAACCTTTTTAAAAAGTGCTTCAATTTCCTCTAAGCCATAAGTTTTATAAAATGCAATAAGATTTTCTTTAAAAAATAATTTTGCATTTTCAAGATTCAGAGTATAAAAAGTCTCCTGAATAGTCCCGCTATCCGGTTCTTGAAAGATTCTGTGCCTTAAGAATTTAAAACTAGGATTATCTACCTCATAACCAAATTTATATGTCTTAATAATAAATTGAGGAGGTTTTTCAATAACGAGATATGACTCTTTAATGGATTTTAAACTAAATGAACCAAGATAAATTTCCTCATCATTCTTTTTTGTGTAATTTGTTGATTCTTTGAGTATTTCCGAAATAGCTTGAATAAATATAACAAATGTAGTAAGCCTTTGTTGTCCGTCAACAATATGAAAAGGTTTATACCCTCTATCTTCTATTAACCATTTTTCATCATTCCATTTTGACCAATTATCTTTATTTAATTTTTTCAAAGATAAAAGACCTGTATAATGAAATCGATCAATTGGCAGATTTACTATATCTTCCCAAAAATCTTTTAGTTGCCTCGTCGTCCAAGCGTAACCACGTTGATAATCAGGGATCTTAAAGATTCTATCTTTGAATATGTTTTGTAATGACTCCAATTCCTGCATTCGTTTATCCTATTTTAAAGTTATATTCCATTGTACTATTTAGATATTTATTTACTATTTAATTACATTTTTAAAAATTAATATGTCAATACAATCATTTTAATCATGCTCGCCCCACGACGGGGTGAGCCGATCGACTATCATCGTTTTTTTCCGCACAACATTTTTTACCCGAACCAGCCTTCCGGGAATTTTCATGTAAACTCCCTTTTTGTATTATTTTACTACTTCGATTTATTAAAAAAGTCTATTTTATATATAGGCCTTGATGAAATTTCAAAAAATAGATTAAAGGAGATATGTTTATGAAAAATTCCATAGATTCTTTGTCCGATGTCTCGGGAACCTTATTGATATCTCTTTATGCAAGGGCGCGGGAGAGTTTGAGCAATGACCCGATTATCCAGGATTCCAAAGCCGTAGAAATGATACATACAATAAAAAAGGAAATTGTAAATTCAGATGATCCCATTCATAAAAAAATACTACACGATAAGTACAGTTCAAAACTGGCGGTTACGATGGCCCTTAGAAGCAGGCGGTTTGATAAATATACTTTGGATTTTTTGGCCAGGCATCCGGAAGGGACAATCATAAATATGGGCTGCGGCCTGGACACAAGGTTTGACCGTATAGATAACGGTAAGTTAACATGGTTCGATATTGATTTTCCTGAAGTAATCAGGTTACGCCGCAGGTTTATGACAGAAAATTCTCGACATATTTTTATTGAAGGTTCAATCCTTGATTCCCAATGGCTTCGGACAGTAAAAACCGGCGGCCCTTATCTAATACTTGCAGAAGGTGTATTTATGTATTTAAAAGAAAATGAAGTAAAACATCTTCTCTCATCAATTCACCAGGAATTGACGGGGGCCGAACTTGTCTGTGAGGTTACGAATCGTTACTGGGTTAATAAAATGAAAAGCGGTTATATGCAATGGAAGTTTAAACGCCAGTTGGGGATGACCGGCGGCGCGATTTTTACCTTCGGTATACCCGGCAGCCGTTATTTTGAGCAATGGTCCAAAGATTACCGCTTTCTTGACGAATGGACCTACTTTGACGATAAGGAAAAAAAACTGGGCTGGTTCAACTTGTTTTCCAAAATCGAATTGCTGCGTAAAGTGCAATGGATCGTTCATTACAAAATTGGCAATTAATCTGCATATGGATTATGGCCGAAAATAAATTGAATCCGCATACTATTGGTGACAAAAAACGTTCTGTGCTACCAACATTCCGGGAACGCGCCCAGGCTCCCGCATTCTAGCTGTATATTTTGTCATTCGGCTGGGGGCGGGTTTTCCAGCGGTTATGGGCCCAGAAATAATCTTCGGGGTGTTTTTTAACGATCTCTTCGAGCCTGGCCACCCAGGACTTCGTCAGTTCAATTTCCCATTCGTCGGGGTGCTTCTTCGGGTCGATTTTTGGCAGGGCAAGGGGCTCAATGTAGGTATGAATTCTGCCGCCTTCGTGGGTCGAGTAGGCGAAAAAAACCTTCGCCCCGGAAACGCGGGCAAATATCGCCGGGCCCATGTGCGTCGATGCCGGGCGGTTCAAAAACTGAAAAAAATTGCCGTTTCGGCCCGCGTTTTGATCGGCCAGAAAACACAGGACCTTTTTTTCGCGCAGCAACTTGAGGTAGCGCATGGCATTGCCGTCGTTAAAGACGATCTTAATACCGATGCCGTTTCGAATTCCGTTAATGTAGGCATTCGACCAGGGGTTGGTCTGACGGCTGGCGATGACGTAAAGTTTGTCTTCGGGGAGCCATTGCGCATAAAGGGCGCCCTGCATCTCCCAGTTGCCCATGTGGCCAAGAATCATCAGGGCGCCGTCTTTGAAGTGTTCGACGGTATCTTCTTTCGAGGGAGAAAAAACGATTCTGTCGCGAATCTTCGGGTTTCTCATTTTTTTGATTTCCATAAATTCCGCGACAAACTTGCCCAGGCGCTCGAGATTTTTTCGAAAGATATTTTCCACCCAGGCGTCGTCTTTATCTGGAAACGCCAACCGGATATTGTTTTGAATAATTTGCGTATTCTTCTTTAACACGCGGGAAATCAACAGGATAAATTTTTCGGCAAGTATTCTGCGGGCATTAAAGGGTATCAACCCGAGAAGCCCGATAAAGAACCGGACAAAAACGTATTCGATAAATTTGGCAATCTTTCGCTTCAGGGGCATCGCATCATTCCATTAAAAAACTATTCATTTTCAAATTTCATTTGCCTTGTCATCAGTTTTGAGATAAACTCAAAGGGCTTTCGCTTTTCGTAAAGGACCTGGTAGACTCCCTCGGTAATGGGCATGGCTACGTTTTTAGCCTTTGCCAGTTCCCAGGCGCTGCGGGTCGTGGTAACCCCTTCGGCCACCATCCGCATGTTGCCGAGAATCTCGTCGATATGCAGGCCCTGCCCGATCTTTATACCCACCGAGCGGTTACGCGAAAGTTCGCCGGTGCAGGTCAAAACAAGATCGCCAAGCCCGGCAAGGCCCATGAAGGTCAACGGGTCGGCCCCCATGACCTTACCCAGGCGGGCCATCTCGGCCAGACCCCGGGTAATCAGGGCGGCGCGGGAATTGTTCCCCATACCCAGACCGTCGCAGATGCCGACGGCGATGGCAATGACATTTTTCAACGCCCCGCCAAGTTGCACCCCGATGACGTCCGTTGCGCCATAGGTCCTCATAAAGTCAGATACAAAGACCGACTGCATTTTTGTGACGCCGTCGATGTCATAACCGGCGACCGTAATCGCCGTTGGCCGCTTTTCGGCAATCTCCCTGGCAAACGACGGGCCCGACAAAAAAAATACCCGGTCGCGCCACTGGTTGCCGAGAACCTCCAGCATGACGTCGCTTAGCAGCTCGTTGGTTTCGCATTCAATTCCCTTAGAGGCAACCACGATACGGGCCTCCGGCGGCAGAAACTTCCGGGCAGTCGTCCAGACCTCCCTCGTAACCTGCGTGGGTATCACCGACAATACGGTGTCGGCCCTGGAGAGAACCTCTTCGAGGTTATGCGATGCCCGGAGATTTGACGGCAATACAATTCCGGGAATGTAGACCGAGTTTACATGATTTGTCTCGATATCGGCGACAATATCTTCGGAATGGCTCCAGAGCAAAACCTCTTTGGCATTTTTTGCAACGACAAAGGACAACGCCGTACCAAAAGAACCCGCCCCCAGAATGGCAATTTTCATTAAAGTAACTTTTTAAAAGATTTTAGCAGCGTAAAGAATTTTAATAAAAGCCTGTGCGCCTTCTCATTTTTTTAAATGACAGACTGTTAAATATTTTTTTTTTGACATTATGCAAATATTGGGTACCATCTTAAACATATTTTTCGTAATCGTATGTATCTTACTCATCATCCTGATTTTAATGCAATCGGGACGATCCTCTGGAATTGGCCTTTTTGGCGGCAGCGCAAGCCAGAGCGCCTTCGGAGCCGGTTCGGCAGACGTATTGACCAAAATAACAGCCATCCTGGTTGCCGTCTTCATGCTTTCCGGTATTGGCATGGCGCTGATAAAAAGCAGAGAAAACAGCATGCAAAAGGTCCAGGAGAAGTTTACCGAGAAGCCGGCCATTGAGGACAACGTAACAACGGATAAACCCGCCGAAACCACGGTAAACCCGGACGTAAAGACAATCGCCCCGGAAGCGCCTGTAGAAAAACCCGCCCCGTAAATCCTGCCCGGGAGGTAAATGACGGGTAAATCTCCGTGACCGATCTCGGTAGCGACTCGTTTGACGATGCCACATTTTTCAATTTCTGCCAGTATATCCGCAACAGTTGTGGCATCGTCATCCGGGAGAACAAAAAAACCCACCTGGGCAACCGCCTTCGAAAACGCATCAAAGAACTTCAGCTAAACAGTTTTGCCGAATACTGGGCCTACCTGACAGACCCCGAAAACCGGGACGAAAATTATCACCTCTACGACGCCGTTACCATCAACGAGACCTACTTTCAACGCGGCTCCATTCATTACAAAATACTGACCTCCCATGTATTGCCCGGGTTTTATAAAAACCGGCGATCGCGGGTAAGCCTCTGGTCCTGCGCGACGTCTACGGGCGAAGAAGCCTGGGACCTCGCCATGGAGGCCCTGGAGTTTGAAAAAAACAACCCCGGGATCAGCATCGACATCACGGCGACGGACATTTCGCGACAGGCCCTTGAATTTGCCCAAAACGGCCAGTACGCCGACAGAAGAATCGATCACTTGACGGAAAACCAGACCGGTTTATATTTTATCGAGTTACCGGCATCGTCCAGTTGCCTGCCCTATGCTAAAAAGGTACTGGCGGTTAAACCCGTTTTAAGAGAAAAGGTCGCCTTTAGCTACCACAACATGATATCCGACGACTATGTCGACGGGGTCGATGTCATTTTTTGCCGCAACGTATTGATTTATTTTGACCCCGAGACCCGTGAATCCGTCGTCGAGAAGTTGTACAGGGCCTTACACCCCGGCGGCTACCTGTTTCTGGGCCACAGCGACGCCCTGCAAACCCCTGCGTTAAAATTTACCCCCCGTAGATTTCCCGAAGGGATTGTATATCAAAAACCGTAGAGGTAATTTAAGGAATACTCCCCTGAGCCTGTGCGCCAACCAGCTTTCTAAGTAAAGAAATAGTTGGCGCACAGGCTCTGACTCTCGCCAGTATTCTCAGGGGAAATTACTTTTACCGGAACAAAAACCCCGGATATTCTCAAACGTAATTTTGTTTTCGTAAAAGGCGCGCCCGACGATAAACCCGCTTATGCCCGAAATGGTTTTGAGATCCTCGACGTCTTCGATCCGGGAAAGGCCGCCCGAGACGATGGTCCGGACCCCCGGAAAACCTTCGGCAATTTCACGGTACAGATCCAGGTCCGGCCCGGTCAGCATACCGTCTCGTTTGATCTGGGTCACCAGCAGGTTGGTTATGCCAAGGTCCTGCATCCTTTCCAGGTGATCCCGCAGGTGCAGATTCGTGTCGACCTTCCATCCCGAGATCTTTACGTTTCTGTCCCAGACGTCGACGGTATGCAGGATATTGCGAAGGTAGTTTTTACGGATTTCTTCAAAGGCCGCAGGGTCGGTAAACGGGAGCGACCCGATCATGACAAAATCTTCGTCCGGATTTAATCCATTTTGAAAATACAATTCGACATCGCCGGCGCCGCGGATACCGCCGCCGGCTTCGATGATGCAACCGGTTTTCTTTTTAATCTCTCCGAATAGCGGGGTATGCACGGGACGGCCCTGCCGGGCGCCGTCAAGGTCCACAAGGTGAAGCCGCGAAACTCCGGCCTCTTTAAAATTCTGCGCCGTCATGACCGGGTTATCGGAATACACGGTTTTTTTGTCGTAGTCGCCCTGCGAAAGACGGACCACGCAATTGTCGATAATATCAAGCGCCGGTATCAACTGCATCAAAATAACCCGGTAAAATTTTTTAAAAGTTGCAGACCCATCCGGTACGATTTTTCCGGGTGAAACTGAACCCCGTAGACGTTGTCCTTTTCGATGACCGCGGTAAACCTTCCGTCGTATTGGGCCGTGCCCGTGGCATACTCGTGGATTTTCCCATAACGGTAGCTGTGTACAAAATAAAAATAACTTTCCTGGGGAATGTCTTTGTTAAGCCGCGTTGGCTTTTCCCAGGCGACCTTGTTCCACCCCATATGAGGTATAATCAAATCTCTGGAGGTAAATTTTTCAATGCGTCCCGGGAATATGTCCAGGCCGGTTCCGGTATAGTCAAACTCCTCCGAAGAATGAAACAGGATTTGAAAACCGATGCAGATGCCCAGAACCGGTTTGCCGGTTTTGACAAAGTCCATAATGGCCTCGTAAAAACCGGCCTGTTTGATGTTCTCCATCGCCTGGCCAAAGGCCCCGTCGCCCGGAATCAACAGGGCGTCTGCCTGGGCAATCGAATCGGGCCGTTGTATGACAGAGACATTTTTGCCGAGAAACTCAAAAGCCTTTTGCAGGGATCGAATGTTTCCCATGCCAAAATCAAGTTCGACGATTTTCGGGTCGGCCCTCATATGACGCCTTTGGTCGACGGAATTTCATCTGGCCGCCTCGAATCGATCTCCAGGGCCTTACGAAAGGCAAGGCCGGTTGCCTTGAAAATGGCCTCGTGAATGTGGTGGCGGTTTTCCCCGTAGTGAACCACCACGTGCAGGTTCATACCGATATGAATCGACAACTTTTGTAGAAATTCCAAAGTCAACTCGGAGTCATACAGATCCCCGAAGCCCTGCATGGAGGTTAACGATATTCCCTGGTAAGAAAAATACGGCCGACCGGAAAAATCCACCGAAACGGTGACCAGGCAATCGTCCATCGGAATCGTTACCCAGCCATAGCGGCATATTCCCTTCTTGTCGCCAATGGCCTTCTTGATCGCCTCGCCAAGAACGATGCCGCAATCTTCCACCGTGTGGTGGCCGTCAATTTCGATGTCGCCCTCGACCTGCAAATCAAGGTCGATCAGGCTATACCTGGAAAAATGATCCAGCATGTGGTTAAAAAACGGTATGGGGTTTTTACCCAGAAGCATGCCGCTGCCGTCTATGTTTAAACGCAGGCTGATGCGGGTTTCTTTGGTATTTCTTTCGATCTCGGCCTTTCTCATAGTATCTATTATCGACGAATGTCAGCCCACACTTTGCCGGTCGCGGTTATTTTCCCTGCATCTGGGAAAGTTCCTTTTGAGAAACTCCCAAAAGGTATAATACGGAATCCAGGCTCGGCTGGGAGATGAATGCGCCCGCCTTGTCCCGAACGGTCGGCTTGGCGTTAAAGGCGATCCCGAGCCCGGCGGCTTCCAGCATGTCCAGGTCGTTTGCCCCGTCGCCGATGGCGACGGTTTGATCCATAAGAATTTTATCGTCCCCGGCAAGTTTACGTAAAATGGCGGCCTTGCCGGCGCGGTCGATGATTTCCCCGAGAACCTTGCCGGTTAGTTTACCGTCGACGATTTCCAGCCTGTTGGCGAAGCTGTAATCCAGGCCGAGCTTTTCCTTGAAATAATCGGTAAAATAGGTAAAGCCGCCCGAAATCACGGCGATCTTGAAACCCATTTTCTTTAAAATGCTAATCAAGACATCGGCGCCGGGGGTAAGTTCGATACGATCGAGAACCTTTGCCAAAACGCCCTCGGGCAGGCCCTCCAGCAGGGCGACGCGTTTTTTCAGGGACTCACAAAAGTCCAGGTGCCCCTGCATCGCCTCCAGGGTGATCTTCGAGACTTCTTCTTTTTTACCGCATTCGTCGGCAATCTCGTCGATGACCTCCTGTTGAATCAGGGTAGAATCCATGTCCATGACAATCAGCCGCTTGGACCGGCGAAACAGGTTTTCCGGCTGCACGGCAAGATCAAAGTTGTTTTCAAAGGCAACTTTAAACAGCAATCGCTTTAACTTTCCAAAATCCGAATAGGTATTGTCTACGCTCAATATAAATTCAATGGCCTCAAGGTTGCCCTGGGCAAGCCGGTTCATCCTCTCGATGTTGATTCCGTGACTGCCGAGGGTTTGGGCGATCGAATCAAAGGCCGACATGGAAATCCTGGGGGACAACACGGTGAGGGCAAAACTCTTCCCGGTATTTCGGTTAACGCCGGGTTTATCCTGGAGTATGTAGTAATCCAGGTTTAGTTTCATATTCCTGGTCTCGTGGCTGATTTCTTTTAGAACGTTTAAACCGACGTGCTCGGGAATGTTGACCAGAAGAGACAGGCTTAACTGACCCAGGCTGGTGGTTTGCTGAACGTCGATGAAGGTAATCTTCCAGTTCTGTAAAATACCCGTAAGCCGGGCCAGAATTCCGGGATAATCCTGCCCGGTGATATGCAATAAAACATTTTCCGATTTTACCGCGTCGCAAACTTCGCAGGAGTGAGAAATATGTCGAACTTCCATTACAGCCCCCTTGTCAAATCCGCCTAGAATCTGTAGTCCCCGATGGCAAAGACCACTTCCAGGTTCGTCTGGTATGGATCGTTAATAAACCAGTGTTTCGTGTTATCCCAGTAGAGACGCTGGGCAAAATAAAACCGAATCGGCATAACCGGAATTTGCAGACGAAAACCAAATCCCCAGCTATAGCGATAGTAGCTTAAATCGGTTAGATTTTTCAGGGTCAAAGCCGTACTTTTAATATCGTCGATTTGAGACTGAGGCGTCGTTGCATCCGTGTAGTACTGGTTAAAGTCATTGAAAAGGGCTCCCATGTCAAAAAACAATACCGCCCAGATTATACTTGGCTCAATGGGGATTCTCAATTCCGAGTCAAACATCAACCGGTGGCTACCCCCGCCGTTTTTGTTCCAATACGTCGGAAAGCGCGGGTCAAAGGCGCCATACCCTCGAATACCTTCCAGGCCCCCGAGGTAGAGACGGTCATAAGATTCAATATAGGGATTTTCAAACAAATCCTGCGTGCCGTAGACCGGTTTGGTCTGCTGGGTAAACGTACCCGAAAGATGGTGTTCGAATACGAATCGCCATTTACGCAACTCGCCGGCGCGAATCAGGTTAAACAGGGTAAAGTCTGTCGGCCACCAGTAGTAGGTAAGCGAAGCCCCATAACGGTTATAGTGATCCGCCCCGCCCAGGATTCCGCCGACAAAGTCAACGTTGGCGCGGGCCGCGAGGCCCTGGGTAGTATTAAAGACGTTATCCCGATCGTCGTAAATCAAACCGTTTATGAAACGATTTTGAAACTGCCATCCAAGGCTTGCCTCTAAAAAGACTACATCGTCAACCTTGCTGGACGGGTTTGATACAAGCGATAAAGAGGGATTAAAACCGTGATAATGTTTCCAGTTTATGCCCAACTGGTGGCCAACTTGCACCCCGATACCGATCTTGTCGCGGTAGTAAAAGGCATCTTCCGAGGTACTGGTGGCGGCGGAACTGGTGGCGCTGTTGGCATTGGCATTGGTTACGGCAGCCTGACCGCTTAAGGGCGTTATCGTATTGGTTATCAGCTGTGCGTGAAAAAATTCCGTACTTAAGGTTAAACTCCAGGGCTTGCCAAACACCCAGGGCTCTGTCCAGGCTACGTCGATCGAGGTTCGCTTTAATCCAAACTCCAGTTTACCCGAAACCTGCTGACCCGTACCATTTAAGTTGGTTTCGGCAAGCTGCATAAAAATGGAAAATCCCGTCAGCGTGCCATAACCGCCCCCGACGCTCATCGAACCGGTAAGCTGTTCTTCAAGACTGATCACCAGGCTCATAAGACCTTCTTTACTTCCCGGCCTGGCATCCAGGTTTACTTCTTTAAAATAACCCAGGTTGTAAATTTTCTCACGCGACCGTTGAACCAGGGTGGCGTTAAACAAATCGCCCTCTTGAATGAGGAACTCGCGGCGAATAACCTGGTCCTGGGTTTTTTCATTGCCCTTTATAATGATGCTCTCGATATAACCTTTTATACCTTCCTGGATCTGGAACCGGGTATGTACAAATTGCTTGTTTCGTTTTGAAGGCTCGTTCTGGTATATGTTTCGCAATTTTTTAACGTTATAATAATCGATCCCCTCTTTGGCTTTTTCTACCTGCAGGGGAGATTTTTCCAGCTTGTCGATTTCTTCCCCGGTTAAACGTATCGTGGTCCTGTCGGGAATACCTCGCGCATAAATATACCCCTTCTCGTTATACATAAAGTTGATAATTCCCTTGTCGCGATTATACCGGGCTTGATCAAAGGGGGAGCCAAGAGAAAAGTCGGTCAATTCAAAAAATTTGTCAATATCGCCTTTTGTATAAATGGCCGTCCGGGTCTCCGGGTTAAGAAAATTGGGATCCCAGGTTACGTCATAACCGTTAAAAAAATACTCCTCCCCTTCGTCAACCTGGTAGGTCAAAACGATGATCCGTTTATCCATTTTTAAAGGATTTAACCATCGAATATCTTTCTTCGCATCCACGATACGGGCATCGAGAAATCCCTTCTGGTTCAGGTAGTCCACAATCAGGGCCTTGTCCTGCTCAAACAGGTGCTCTTTGAATTCGCCCTTGGCAAACATTCCCTCTTCTTCCAGTTTAAGTACGGAGTAGATCTCAGAAACGTCCGTGCTCTTTACGCCGATGATGTTGATCTTGCCAATTTTGATTTCTTCGCCTTCGTCGACGGTGAAAATAATAATTACCGAATTTTTTTTCCGGGGGTCCGTCAACTTTTCATAACGTACCGAGGCGTTAAATAAGCCCTTATCCTTTGCCTGCATGGTCAGGACTTCAACGGATTTTTTAAGCAGGGAATCCGAATATACCTTGTTGACCTTTAAAGGAATGCCTTCAATCATGGTACTCTCGGATAGTTCTTTTAATCCCTTGATGCTGACGCTGGTCAGGATGGGGCGCTCTTCAATGATATAGATTACCGCAACGCCCTCTTTATACGAGCTTGCCTCGATTTTCGAATAGGCAATCGAACCGTGTTGAAACAGGGCCTTGAGGTCTTTGTTGATGGTATCCCGGGTCAGGATCATTCCCGGCCGCAATTGGATCAGGTTCATCAGGTCCGAACTGCTGATATTTTCGTTACCCTTGAAATCAATCCGGGTAACCTTTTGTCCAAAATACCGGTCGCCTTGAGAGTAGATTTTACCTTGATACCAGACCATCGAAGCTATAGAGGCAACGGCAACCACGGATAATATAATATTTTTAGATAGGGATTTAATTTCTGATACCACTGGTCTGGATATTTTTTAACGAAGAGGTGTCAAGTTTTATCACCGGGGCATAAAAAAGACGCCCAAAAAGAAGGAACCCCTCTCCCGGGCGTCATAAACTGAAGAATTCAAGCGAGGCCCGGATTCTAAAGATCTTTGAGCAATTGCAAAACAATTTTTGAATTTTGATTTGCCTGCGCCAGCATCGCCGTACCACTCTGCATAAGCACCTGCTCTTTTGTGTATTCAACCAATTCTTCGGCAACATCGGTGTCCCTGATCCGGCTTTCGGCCGAGACCATGTTTTCATACCCCGTAGCCAGGGAACGAGCGGTTATCTCGATCCTGTTGTAGTAGGCTCCGAGGTCGGCCCTCTGCCGGTTCAGGTTATCCAGGGCGCTGTCGACGGTGCCAAGCATGTTGTTTGCCTTGCCAACCGTAGACACTCCCTTCTTGCGCCCGGTGTCGTCGATCAGGCTGAAGGCCCTGGAATTCATCGTTGCGATATACGCGCGGATTCTCTGGTTCTGGTTGGGGCCGACATGAAAGAACATGCTGGCCTTGCCCGCTTTCGACAGACTTCCGTCGAGCAACTTCATCCGGTTAAATTCAGACGACGTTGAAATCCGGTCGACCTCGTCGATCAACTGCGATACCTCGACGTCAATCTGAACCCTGTCCTGGGGAGAGTAGATTCCATTTGCGGCCTGTATGGACAGTTCCCGTACACGCTGCAGAATGTCATTGACCTGACCCAGTCCTCCTTCGGCGACCTGAATAAAGGATAGCCCAAGCATCGCATTGTTTTCCGCCTGTTTGAGACCGCGAATCTGGGTTCGCATTTTCTCCGAAACGGCAAGACCCGTGGCATCGTCGCCCGCGCGATTGATCCGCTCGCCGCTGGAAAGCTTTTCAATGGATTTGGTCAGACGGGCTTCCGACGTCTTGAGTTGCCTTTGCGCAAATATTGCCGATGTGTTGTGGTTTACTTGCATATTTCCCTCCACTCCGGGAGACTCATTCGGTACTTCCGGGGACCGCGCTTTGACAAACGCAGAAACCCCGAAAGCAGATGAGCGCTCACACCGGAGTGAAAAGACTGATGTCAGCATCAGCCGTTTCACCCCGGCTGAGCCAATAGAAATATGCCCGCGGCGGCCTCTGCCGCAACGGTACACAAGGGATCCCTGTTGAAAATGAGCCAATCGGGTCGCAAACCCCTCCCGGCATTTTCAGGATGGTTACCTTAAAAAGGGATTCCCAGTATATATTTTTCTAGCTCATCTTCGGACTTTAGGGTTGCCAAGATGAAACCAGTCAGATCAAGCCAGTTTAAACCTGCTCATTATGGCAAAAGTCAGGTTGAATAACACAACCTTAAGGGGTATATTACGTTAATGGGTATATTGGCAGGCTGGCGCAGGAGCGTTAAACGACGAAAAAAAAACCTGGCCGGTCAAAAATGACGAAAACGGGAACCTTACCGCCCCTGCGCCGTTAGGCAAGTACTAACGGCGCAGGGGTAAAAATCGTTATAAATTATATTCCCGGGGATTTAAAAATGTATAAATTCGCCGGTTTTTTACCGACAATATTAAAGACGCCTCCCAGGCGTACAACATATCCGGCTGTGTTTAAAAGACGAGCAAATGAATAAATTTATCAGCAAGCCCTACCGCCTCTGGAAATACATCGGGGGAATTTTCGCCCTGATCGTTTTTTCGACCGTGGCTTATTTTACGACAACCCGGGGCAAAAAAATTGTAAATAAAGTCCTGGTCGACCAGATCTTCTTTACCGGCAACATGGCGATCAAGATCATCAGCTCCGTCGCATTTTTGATCGGGGCCATCACCGTGATACAACTTTTCGAGAGACTCTCGCAACTTGGCGCGCTTGACCTGATCGCGGTGATTCTTGACAGCGTTATCGTACGCGAGCTCGGGCCGTTGCTTGCCGGGTTCGTGGTCATCGCCCGGTCGGGTTCGGCGATAGCGGCCGAAATTGCGACGATGATGGTAAACGAAGAAATCAGCGCCCTGGAAATGCTCGGCATCGACACCCTGTATTTCATCGTTTTCCCGCGCATTGCCGGGGCCTGTATCTCGCTCATGGCCCTTACGATTTACTTTATCGCCATGGGTCTTCTCGGCGGTTTCTTTGTCGGCTATATTTATGCGGGCATTTCGTTTACGGACTTTCAAACCTATATCATCCGGGAAATTACCTTTGTCGACGTCATCGGGGCCATGCTCAAAAGCGCCGTTTTCGGGATCTTCATTTCGACGATCTCCATCTACTACGGATTCCAGGCCTTTACCAGCACCCAGATTCCCCAGGTAACGACAAAGTCCGTGGTCAGTTCCATTTCGGTGCTGTTCATTCTTGACATCCTCATGACGTTAAGTTTTTCCCTGTAAAATTTATGCACGAAATTGAACTGAAGAATATCTCCCTGACGCTCAACGGCCACCGGGTACTGGAAAACATCAACGAGACGATCGAAAAGGGCAGCCTGTATTACCTGATGGGTACCGCCGGCAGCGGGAAGTCGTCGTTTCTCAAGGTCATAAACGGGCTGTTTATGGAAATCGAGGGTACCGTGATTGCCGGCGGCGAAAACGTGTACGATTTAAGCCCGAAAAGCATGCTCGAATATCACAAAAAAAACTCCTTTGTTTTTCAAAATTCCGCCTTGATCAACAACATGACCATTTTAGAGAACCTTTCGCTTTTTTACAACTACCATACCAGCCTTTCCCAGGAGGAAATCATCGAGAAAATAAACCCGTATATGGATCTGTTTTCCATCGAACGGAACAAACTCTACGAGAGGCCAAATTTCTTAAGTACCGGCCAACGGATGCTTTTTAACATCATCCGTGCGCTCCTGGAAGACTGCGACACCCTTTTCTGGGACGAACCGATATCAAATCTCGACCAGGTCGAGCGTAATAAAGTAAAAAAAATCATCAAGGAAAAAAGTCGACAGGGAAAAACAATCATACTCGTGACAAACGACTGGGAATTCGGCCTTTCAATCGCCCATAATGTCGGAGTGTTGCATAACGGCAGGCTGATCCACAGCGATTCGCCCGAAAAAATATTGAAATCAAAAGATCCCGTTATTAAATCCCTGATCGCAAAAGAAGGATAAACTATGCCATTTACATTTAACGACCGACAAAAATCCGTGGCCTTTTTTCTACTGACCGGCGTTTTCTTCATGCTGGTTCTCACCGTCCTGATCATCCAGGGCAGCGACATTATTTCGTTCAAGCAAAAGCATTACACGATCTTTACCGACGCCCACGGGTTTACGGGCGGAACCGCCATCAAGTACAAAGGCTTTAACGTCGGGAAAATCAAATCCATGACCCTGACCGACGGCGAAAAGATCAGGGCCGATATTTACTTCTATAAGAAATTCGCCTACCTGTTAAAGTCCGACTCCGTGTTAAGGGTCCAGAGCAGCCTGTTCGGGGCCTCTTCCCTGGTTCTGCTGACGTCCCTGGAAAGCGACGCACCGCTTTTAAAGCCAAAAACCCTGATGTATTCCTCCGACATGACCGAGGGGCAGGATATTTTGGCGAAAAACTCAATTGCCTCGAAATCTACGGACGAATTGACCGAAAAAATCAAAATCATTCTCGACGACGTCCATGACCTCAAGCCCGTTCTGGAATCGACCCTGGGCAATATATCCAAAACCATGGAAAACGTAAACGCCATCACGGCGGGCCTGCGGGGAACGCAAAAAACGAAGTTCAGCGACCAGTTGCTTGCGGCCATGTCCAACACAACGTCCATTACCGGTAACATAAAACTGATAACCGAGAAACTCAATTCCAACGACACCAGCATTGGTTCGTTGATCAATGACCCCAAAGTACTCAGCTCCAAAATCGACAAGGTCATGACGAATATCGAATCGGTATCCAACGACATGAAGCGCTTTTCAGATAGCAACCTCGGCAGCAAAAAAGAATTCGATAAAGTTATCTACCTGTTAAAAAGCAACCTGATCGAACTTGAGGCCCTGCTCAAACAAATGCAAAACGTATTTGGCAAACCCAAAGACGACAAGAAGTAAGATCGCGCACAGGCTCCTACAGGTATCCGGGATAAAGCCCGGATACCTGTATTTTCATTGTCCTTACAATGCGCTGCGAAATTTTGACAGCCTATGCTGGCAGACCAGGCAGACCGGGACAGGATTATAAACTATGACGGCCATATCTTCATCGTGGCCGGGGCTGGCACAGGCAAGAGCACGATCATAGCCGACAAGCTTTTGCGGCTTCTCGAAGAGGGCAAGCTGACCGGCCTGAAAAACGTGGCCGCGATCACCTACACCAACAAGGCTGCCGCCGAGCTTAAGTGGAAAATCGAAGAAAAACTCTACCATAAAATCAGCGAGACGCCGTCAAAAGAGCTTGCGGCAAAACTCCAAAGGTCCCTTGACTCGATCAACGAATGCGCCATCGGAACAATTCACAGCTTTTGTGTACGGCTGCTTAGAAAATACGGGTACCGGGAAAAAATCGACCCGATGTTCTCGATCTCCTCGTCCGAAGAAAGCGAGGTGATGTTGCGGGAGGCGTTTTCAAAATACCTTTCCAGGCTCGACCGGGAAAACCCCGAAATGAACCAAACCTTCAAAGAGCTACTTCGCCTGAACCGGTATGACTCGCTCGATGCCCTGCTCGAAGAGATACGTTCGACGGTCGAAAAGGCGCACCAGCTTGAAGAGCTCGACGAGGAAGCTTTTCCCGTTCAAAGCGCCGCCGACCTGGAAAAGCTCCAGGCCGCACAATTCCGGGAACACGTTGGGCGCTTCTATGAATACCTGGAGCACTACGACTATGCCGCAGAGGCCCTGGAAAACCCGAAATCGCTTGGTGGCAGGCTCGAACGCCTGGTTGAGATTCTGCAACATGGCGGAAACCCCCTCGAAGAAATCCGTTATGACGGCGACGAAATACTCCCCGGAAAATTCCGGGGGAGCAAGGCCCATATTTCAAAGGCCTCGCCCTTTGAGAATATCAACAACATCCTCAAGGAATACCTGCTGCTGTTTGCGGGCTACCCCCTTGGCGAAAAATTTCCGGTAAAAGACGACATGGCCGAACACTTCACGGGAAAACTCTTCCCGGGGCATTGCGGGGTGAACAATTTCACCCTGGAAAACGAATATACCCGGTTCCTGTTTTTTTCGTGCATAAAAAACTTCCATGATTTTTTCATGAATTTTAAAAGACAAAAAAGCACGTTGAGTTACAACGACATCGTCTACTACGCCCTCAGGATACTGAAAAACGACGAGGTACTGAAAAGCGTCCAGAAAAATTACGAATATATATTTGTCGACGAATACCAGGACACCGACCCCGTTCAGACCGCCCTTTTTACAAAACTGGCCGGTACGATCTACGCCCCGAAACAGGACAGGCTGGAGGGCGATTCTTCGTCGCCCAGGTTGATCCGGGTCGGCGACGCCAAGCAGTCGATATACGGCTTCCGGGGGGCCGACCTGGAGACATTTTATAAAGAAAAAGAACTTTTCATGTCGCACAACAGCGGTCACACGGGGCGCCTGCAGGTCAACATGCGGAGCCACCCGCGGGTCATAAACTTCATCAACCGGGTCTTTGCGCCGGGCCCCGGGCATACGCCGATGGACATTGCCGGTTACGAACCGATCGTCGCGGGAACCAGCCGGTCCCGCCTGGAAAATCCCGGGGTTTACGTGAACCATAGCGCACAGGTCGACGACAAGTCGATCAGGACCTCGCGCCGAAACGAGGCCCGATGGATCGCCGGCGAAATCAAGGAGCTGCTTTCGAAGGACCAGGATTTGTCGATTTGCATTTTATTTATCAGCATGAAAAACAACCTGGAACCCTACGTCAGGCAACTTAAACTCCTGGGTATACCCTTTAACCTGGTGGGCCGGCGCTATTACGGAGAAAACTTCACCAGGAAGTACCTGGGTTTGCTTTTGAAGTTTTTGTACAACCCTGAAGACAAAATATCCCTTGTGGGTTTTTTACGCTCCCCGGTGGCGGGCTTTTGCGACCGGGAAGTTGAACAGATCGTCGAATCCGGGTACGTGCAAAAAGCCCTCGGCGCGGGAATGCCCGGCCAGGGCGTCTCTGAACCAGACTTTGCGCCAAACCTGGCGCCCGATCTTTTATCAAAAGTCGCCGGATTTGCCAGGCTGTGCCAGACCTGTACGAACCTGGCGCGCAACCAGTCGCTGCCGGCGATGCTGTTTTACCTCTTTGAAAATTCCGGTTTTTTTGCCTTTACCGACATGTTGAAAAACCGGGATATCATCAAAGAGAGCATCGACCGCTTCCTGGAATTGGCGGTCTCGGCCGAGGCCATTTCATTTGCGACATTTTCCGAGAAATTTAAACACTTTATCGCCGAGATCGAAAAACTGGAAAACATTCCCGAAGTCGACGAAAGCGCCGAGGCCTACAACGCGGAAAACGCGGTTCAGATCATGAGCTACCACAAAAGCAAGGGGCTGGAATTTGACATGGTGTTTCTAGCCGACATGGCCTACTCCAAAACCAACCGAAGCGACAAACTTCTCCTGGATACTTCGCATAACTCCGGCGAAAGCGCCAAACCCCCTCAGACGATTATGTTTCAGGCCAGGGACGACCTTTCCTGGTGCAAAACCGGCGGTACCGACACCCCGGCTGTATTGGCGGGAAAAAAAACCAGGGAGCTGATTCGCCTTGCCTATGTGGCCATGACCAGGGCCAGGGAAAGACTTTACCTGCCGCTGTTTGATCCGTTAAAGAAAAACGAATCCCTGTTAAACTGTTTTCATGAGACTTTTAATGAAAAATTTCTTTCAGATATAAGTCTCGATGAACAGGGCGATACATGGTCGCCGGTTGAAGGGACGGGGACAAGCGAACCGGTCTATTATATTCGACATTATAATCCGCCAGAATCCCCGGGGGACGAGGCCGAAGACGAATTTGACGAGACACTTTTATTACCAAGAGTTGCCGTTGAACCTGTAGAAGTAAAAAGCCCGCCGCCGGTTTCTTATGACTTCGTCAGCGGAACCTCCATCATGAAACAACTGGCCAGGCAAAAAAACGCGGTCTTTGACGAAGCCGATGGTAAACCCGCCGAGGGCGACTTCGATGAAGATTTACCTCTTACGGAAAAAAATCGCCTGCCCCTTCTGGCCGGTTCAAAGAACCCGCTGGGTGATGCGATCACGCGCGGGGTGATTGCCCACAGCGTCTTTGAACTCGTCGACTTGAAGAACCCGGTGGTTGACAAAAAGATTTTAAAGGCCCTGTACTTTTCCCATGCCTTCAATGAAACCATGCAGGGTCATATAGAAAAATATGCCCGGGAGCTGATCGAGGTCTACCTGAAAAGCGAGCTTTACCCCCTGATACGCTCAGGAGAGGTCATTGGCAAGGAAGTCCCTTTTTCACAGCTCTTTGACGAAGCCACCGAAAACGCCCTGCCGGGGGTAAAGAAGGATTCGTCGACCCAAAAGAAAATCGCGGTCGGGTATATCGATCTGGTTATAAAAGACGCAGCCGGGGTCATTCACATCGTCGACTACAAGACGAACGTCCAACCTCAGGGGGTCGCTTTGGAGGAGTTTTCCCGGCACTTGATCAGGACCTACGAAATCCCCATGAGGCTCTACCAGAACACAATGGAAGACGTCTACCCTGGCACCCCGGTGGTCCTGACCCTCTACCATACGCCCACCGGGGCTTGTTTTTCGTATTGAAAAAAAGGTCTCCCGCATTATGTCTCATCCATTTATCCCCCGATGAAAAAGATGGGTGGGGGAAATACGCCGCCTGAAAAAATCCATTCCAAAACAGGGGTTTTTCTCGTTGAAAATATATTATGTCTCATTGTAAAGGTCTCGTTATTCTATTAAAAGAATCCCCCACGGCATGGAATTTGCAATTATATAACTATAAAAACCTTTAGAGCCAACCCGCTTTTTGTTGTCGTAGAAGCCCTAAATGTATTATATTGATCACTTAATATAAATAAAGGAACCCTAATGACCAACCAGACCCTGCTCCTGGATATTCAAAATGTCCACGCCGAATACGTAAACCCACACAACCAAAACGAAAAAATTCAAATCTTAAACGGTATAAACCTGAAGCTTTACAAAGGCAAAACCCACGCCATCATGGGGCCCAACGGCTCCGGCAAAAGTACCCTGTCGTCAGTCGTCATGGGCCACCCCCACTACCGAATCACCCAGGGGGACATCCGCTACCTCAACCCCGAGACCTCCCAAATGGAAAGCATCATCGGCCTGCAGCCGCACGAACGAGCCAAAAAAGGCATCTTCATGAGTTTTCAAAACCCCGTCTCGGTTCCGGGTCTTCCCGTGACCCAGTTTCTCCGGGCGAGCCTGCAAAACATTCGCGGCAAAGACATCACCGTCAAGGACTTTCGAAAAGAGCTCAAGACAAGCATGGAAAGCCTCCAGATGAATCCCGACCTCATGAAACGATACCTCAACGAAGGTTTTTCCGGCGGCGAGAAAAAACGCATGGAGATCCTCCAGCTGGCCCTCCTGCAACCCCGGCTGGCGATTCTTGACGAGATCGACTCTGGCCTCGACATCGACGCCCTGAGGCAGGTCTCCGAAGGCATCAACCGGTTGGTCGACCAGGAGCGGGCCTTTGTCCTCATCACCCACTACAAGCGGCTGCTTGACTATATCGCCCCCGACAACGTTCATATCATCGCCGAAGGCCGGATCATCAAAGAAGGCGGCCCGGAACTTGTCGACATCCTCGAGACCACCGGTTATGAAGAAATCGTCAAAGCGGCAAAAGTAAACGGCTAAAGGGCAACTATGAGCGACACAGAAACAACCAATACCGATTTAAAAAACAAAAACAAGGCCGACTTCGAAAAAGAAGACTACAAGTACGGTTTTCACGACGCCGAGCAATTTGTCTTTAAAAGTGAACGGGGTTTAACCGAAGACATCGTTCGCAACATCTCGAAGATCAAAAACGAACCCCAGTGGATGACCGACTTTCGCGTCGAATCTTACCGCATATTCCTGGAAAAACCCATGCCCAACTGGGGCGACGTCAAGGGTTTAAACTCCATCGACTTCGACAGCATCTACTACTACCTCAAGCCCACCGGCGGCCAGGAACGCTCCTGGGACGACGTCCCCGAAGACATCAAAAACACCTTTGAAAAACTCGGCATTCCCGAGGCCGAACAAAAATTCCTCGGCGGGGTAACCGCCCAGTATGAATCCGAGGTGGTCTACCACTCGATTCGCGAGGACCTGGAAAAACTCGGCGTGATCTTTACCGACATGGACAGCGCCCTCAGGGAACACCCCGACCTCGTGAAGAAATTTTTCTCGACGATCATCCCCCCCGGCGACAACAAGTTTGCGGCCCTAAACAGCGCCGTCTGGTCGGGCGGGTCCTTTATCTATGTGCCGCCGGATACCGACGTCGCGATTCCCCTGCAGGCCTACTTTCGAATCAACGCCAAGAACATGGGACAGTTTGAACGAACCCTCATCATCACCGACAAAAACTCCAAGGTCCATTACATCGAAGGCTGCACCGCCCCGACCTACTCGACCGACTCCCTTCACAGCGCCGTCGTCGAATTGATCGCCATGGAGGGTTCCACCATTCGCTACAGCACTATCCAGAACTGGTCCAACAACGTCTACAACCTCGTCACCAAGCGGGCCGTCGCCTATGAAAACGCCCGGGTCGAATGGGTCGACGGCAACATCGGCAGCAAGGTCACCATGAAGTACCCCGCGGTATACCTCATGGGCAAGGGAGCCCACGGGGAGGTCCTGTCGATCGCCTATGCCGGCAAGGGCCAGCACCAGGACGCCGGGGCCAAGATCGTTCACGCCGCCCCCGGCACGACCAGTTCCATCTTGTCCAAGTCCCTCACCAAGGACGGCGGCCAAAGCACCTACCGGGGTTTAATCAAGGTGCACAAAAACGCCATCAACTGTAAATCCTCCGTCAAGTGCGACGCCCTGATGCTCGACAACAAATCCACTTCGGCGACATATCCTTATATGGAAATCGAAGAGGAACGCGGGGTTCGGGTAAACCACGAGGCGACCGTTTCTAAAGTAGACGACGACATGTTGTTTTTCATGACCAGCCGGGGTATCTCCGAAGACGACGCCAAGGGCATGGTCATCAACGGCTTCATCGAACCCTTTACCCGCGAACTGCCCATGGAATACGCCGTGGAGCTAAACCGCCTGATACAACTTGAAATGCAGGGAGCAATCGGCTAATGGCAAAAATCACCATCCAGAAAAAAAACCGGGTTAACCCGTTTGAAGAACTTTCGGCCCTGTTGAAAATGCCGGGCCTTGAGGCAGCCTACCCGGTTCGCACCCTCGAACCATGGAGACGTTTTGACCCGTCAAAATTAATACAACCGATGACCGAAAGCCTGCGCCAGGGCATGGCCGTCTCCAGGGTTACCCTTGCCGACACGGTTGATTCGGATTTGAAATCAAACCTGCACAGCGCAAGCCAGTGGAAAAATCTCGACGAGCTTTTTCTTCAAAAGGCAAAAAACAATTTAAAGCTGTTTGAAAAAAAAGAGGCCTGCGAATTCTTTGAAAACCTGGCCGTAAACAGCGCCGGTGAAGAGGGTCTTTCCATTTTGAGAATCCCAAAAAACAAATCGTTTGAAGAAATTCCCACGGTTGAAATTTCGGCGCCCGAAGCCGGTAAATTCCATTCGGGAGTTTTCTACCTTTATGCGGAAGAATCCTCGAAAGCTACGATCAATCTCGTTAAAAAATCAGGCGCCTTTGACGTATCGATCGTCTATGTCTACCTCGAAAAAAACTCCGAGGTATACCTGAGGTATCTCGACGAAAACAACCAGCCATCGCAAGGGGTACATTTCGTTAAATATTTTCAGGAAGAAAACTCGCACTCGAAGTCGGGCATCTACAGCCTCTGCGCATCGGATAACCGAAAAGTTTTTATAGAAAACAACCTTTCTCAAAAAGCCCAGGCCGAATACATGGGAATTTTTCTTGGGCGGCGCGCTCACGTCGATCACGACTTCTCTATAGTGCATAACGGCAATTACTCCGTCTCGAATTTGCTGTTCAAGATGAGCGTCATGGATCAATCCTATGGCGTTTTCTGGGGCGAAGCCGACATCGTGGCGGGGACACAGGGATGCGAGGCCTACCAGCAAAATAAAAACCTGATCCTGGGCAATAACTCCCGCATCGACGCCATACCGAGGCTGAACATCCACACCGAAAACGTGGTTGCGGCTCACGGCAGCGCCACGGGCGAGATTTCCGAAGAGGAAATATTTTACATGATGAGCCGCGGCCTGGGTTATGCCGAGGCCCGAAAGCTCCTCTTGCGGGGGTTTTTCGAAGACGTTTTACGAAGATCGTTTGAGCACGACGACGACAAACCCGACGCCCTTCTGGAAAAAATCTGGACCAATATCCAAACGCTTCTGGGCGTCGAAATTTCGACCTGAGGAAATTTTATGACTGAAAACACAAACTCCTGGACCAAAATTGCAGACCTGGACGATCTTGCCGACATTGAAACCGGCCAGGTCGTCGCCATCGAAGTCGAAGAAGATTCCGGGAAAAAGCATTCCATCGCCCTGGTTAAGTTTTCCGAAGACCAGTGGCATGCCGTCGAAAACGTCTGCACCCACGACGACGGCCCCCTCGACGAGGGCTATGTCAACCTGCCCGCATGCTCCATAGAATGCCCCCGGCACGGCGCCGAATTTAATTTTAAAACCGGCGACGTCATCAGCATGCCCGCCACCCAGCCCATTAAATCTTATCCTTTGAAAATGGAAAATAAGGCTTTGTATATTCAACTCCAAAGTTAAAAAATATACATAAAGAAATATAATTATTTGCCATACATGTGGCATTTATTTATATTTAACACATAATGAAAACCACCATGCATTTTCCCGAGCCCCTTTTTGAAGAGGCCAAGCGTTATGCCAAAAGCGAGGGTTTTACGCTGACCAAGCTGGTACAAAAGGCCCTGCAGGAATACATCGCCAATAAAAAGGGCGCCAAACCCGCAAAACTCCAGGAAAATCATTTTAAAGGCAATGGCTTTGCCGACCCTTCGCTTGACGGCAACTGGGACAAAATTCGCCAGATCATCTACGACGACAGGGGAGGATAAATGGTCGCCGTCGATACCAACATCCTGGTCTACTATCACCGTATCGACAACAAATGGCACAACGAAGCCCGAAAGTTGATTCTCGACCTCCATGAATCCGGCGACCCGTGGGCGATTCCCTGGCCCTGCGTCGCCGAGTTTCTGTCCATCGTAACCCACCCGAAAATATTCAACCCGCCGTCTCCCCTGAAAGAAGCCCTGAAAGAACTGGAATATTTACGCCAATCGCCCCACCTGTATTTTCTGGCCGAGGACCATAACTTCTTTGACGTATTCGACAATTTACTTATAACGTCCAAAATATCCGGCCCCAGAATTCACGACGCCCGGATCGCCGCCATTGCCCTGCAACACAAAATTTCGGTACTGTACAGCATGGATCGCGACTTTTCCCGTTTTAAAAAATTAAAAGTGGTTAACCCGTTTTAATTGCGCCGGTCTCGATAAAAAACGTTTTACGCGTTGAATTCACATAAATACATTCGGTATACGCCTATGTTCAAAAAATATTTTTACGGCTTTTTTATTTTCGCCGCGATTCTTCTAAGCGCCCCGGGATGTGCCAGCATGTTTAACAAAGTCTTTATCAAACCAAAGCTTACCTACGAGGCCATGAAAATCGACAGGCTCGAAATTACCGGGGCTACCGTCAGGCTCTACCTGGGCATAGACAACAAAAACAACATGAGCTTTGAGATTATCAACATGGAGCATGTTGTCTCGCTTGAAAAAAACAAAGTCCTGGAAACCGTCATGACCGACAGGGTACATATCAAGGCCCGGGAAAAAACCATCGTGGAATTTCCGGTCGACATTTCGTTTCTGGGCTTGAAAGACAATGTAAAAAACATCTGGAAAAACCAGAAAATCGAATACCAGGTTCAATCGACCCTTCTATTAAACACCGCCCTCGGAAAAATCCCCCTGAAGATCAAGTTTGAAGACGTGATCAACCTGCCGCCATTTCCCGACCTGAAAATTGAAGATGTAAAGGTCGAAAAAATGGGTTTTACAGAGACAAACATGATTTTCAAAATCAGGGTGATAAACAACGACAAGATTAAACTCAACGTAAACGAACTGTCCTATGAAATTCTCCTGAACGACTTTGAAATCGCCAAAGGAAACCTGGATACCCCCAAAAATGAAAAAGACAATGAAAAAGACAAAAAAGATAATAAAGATATTGTACTGGAAATCCCGGTCAACATGAAACTTCTGAGTTTAAAACGCAGCATCACCGACATGTTAAAAAAAGGCGAAATCAACTACGACGTCCACATTCACATGAACGTCAATTCAACCTACGGGGAATACATTCTGCCACTCGACAAAAAAGGGACAAAAAAACTGTATTGAATAAATCCCGGCTGCCGCCCAATTTATTCAACATCACATCACAGGATTTTCAGCGTGATCTCTTTATTTGAATAATCGATGAGAACCTTACCGCCCTGCGCAAGCCTGCCAAAAAGAATCTCTTCGACAACGCGGCTTTTGATTTCTTTTTCAATCAGGATCTCCAGGGGCCTGGCGCCGTTTGCCGAATCAAATCCCTTTTTAAGAACATACTCCATGGCCTTGCCTGAAATTTCAAACGTGATATTTTTTTTCGAAAGATGTTGGTTCAACTGCTCCAGAGATTTGGCGACAATTTTCTTTGCCATGGCGGTATCGAGATGCCCGAAGATGATTACCTCATCGAGGCGGTTTAAAAACTCCGGGGAAAAAATCCGTTTGACCTCGCGCATGGCGTCGCCAAATTCCCGGGCGTTTTCGGTAAACCCGATTTTCAGGGTACTCATGTCGCGCGAACCCGCGTTTGAGGTCAAGATCACGATATTATTTCTAAAATCGGCGTTTTTCCCGGTATTGTCCGTAACCACCGCCCGGTCAAAGACCTGGAGCAAAATATTGTAAATGTCCTCATGGGCCTTTTCGATCTCGTCGAACAAAATTACCGCATTTGGTTTGCGCCTGACGGCATCGGTCAATAGCGCTCCCTGGTCAAAACCGACATAGCCCGGCGGCGAACCCAACAGCCTGGAAATGGTGTGTTTTTCGGCATACTCGCTCATGTCAAAACGGACCAGCTCCTGGTTGAGCTCCTCGGCCAATACGCGGCATAGCTCGGTTTTCCCCACCCCTGTCGGGCCGACAAAAAGAAACGAACCGACGACCTTGTCGGGGCGGTTTAAACCGGCATAGTGTTTTTTGATCACCGTTACAAGACTTTCAATGGCCTTGTCCTGGCCATACACCCGGGCCTTGATCTTATCCGAGAGATGGGCCAGTAAATCAATGTCGGAGGTCTCCAACTTGCTGACGGTAATACCCGTCATTTTCGCCAGGGTCGCGATAATATGACTTCGGCCTATATTTTTTTTGCCCGTCGCGTAAACGCTGACGGAGGCCCCGGTCTCGTCCATCAGGTCGATGGCCTTGTCGGGTAAAAAACGATCTCGAAGGTACATCGCCGACAACTCCACGCAGGCCTTGACCGCATCATCCTCGTAAACAACGCCATGGAAATCTTCGTATCGTTGCTTTAACCCCATGAGTATTTTTGTCGCGTCTTCTTCGTTTGGTTCGGCCACGTCGATTTTTTGCAGCCGTCTTGAAAGGGCCCGGTCTTTCTCGATAAACCGGCGGTACTCTTCAAAGGTGGTCGCCCCGATACAACGCAACTCGCCCGTGGTCAAAAGCGGCTTAAGAATGTTCGACGCATCAAGACTGCCGCCGCCAACGGCGCCGGCGCCGACCAGGGTATGAATTTCGTCTATGAATAGTATGGCGTTTTTTTTACTCTTTACCTCGGTTAAAAGAGTCTTGATTCTTTTTTCGAAATCCCCGCGATATTTTGTACCGGCGACAAGCAGCCCTATGTCGAGCGAAAAGATCTGGTAGCCCTTTAAACGCTCCGGAACGGAATTTTCCGCAATGCGAATGGCAAGCCCCTGGACAATGGCGGTCTTGCCGACGCCGGCGTCGCCGACAAAAACCGGATTGTTTTTCTGGCGGCGGCAAAGTATCTCGATGGTCCGGGAAATCTCGTTTTCGCGCCCGATCACGGCGTCGTACTTTTTCTGGCGCGCCATTTCGGTCATCTCAAAGGCGTACTTCTCCAGGAAGCTTGCCTGTTCCTGCTGACCGCCAACCTGTGGGCCCTTTTCATGAGGCCTTGGGTTGAAATCATCTTCATGAGCCCCGGAGATGATCTCCAGGATCGCCAGTCTCTCCACGCCGTTTTTTTTCAAAAAATAACTGGCCTCGTTTTCTTCCTCGTCGAACAGGGCCACGATGACGTCGCCGATTTCAACCTCCGGTTTTTCTGAATTTTGAACATGTAATATGGCTCGTTGTAAAATTCGTTGAAAGGCGATGGTCTGCAAGGGCGCCTCGTCTTCGTTAAACCGTCTTTCAAGGGTATTTAAATACGAGTTTAGATCTTCGAGAACCCCTTCGACGTCGCCGCCGGAATTTTCAATAATGGTCTTACCCTCGTCGTTTTCGAGTATGGCAAACAACAGGTGCTCGGCGGTAATGAACGCGTGTTCGCGCATCTGGGCCTCGCGGTAGGTCTCGTTGAGAACTTTTTCCAGGTTTTTATGTAACATCATATTTTTTCCATCGAGGCCCGAAGCGGGAAACCGTTTTCCCGGGCCTTCGCGTGTACCAGCTGTACGCGGGTTTCGGCAATTTCCTTTGTATAAACTCCCGCTATACCGATTCCGTTTTGGTGTACGTCGTACATGATCCTGATCGCCTCGTCGACAGACTTACCAAATACGGATTTTAAAATCATCACGACAAATTCCATGGATGTGTAGTCGTCGTTGTGCAATAATACCCGGTAACGGGGCGGCTCTTTAAGCTCGACGACTTCCTCAACTTCCGATTCCTGGTGTGTATCAAATGCCGGCGCCATTTCACATCACAGTTCGGGGAAAAACGAAGCGTAGTTTTTCGGACCCTCCCAGACCTTCACCTGGGTAATCCGCGCGCCCTCGTGAACGTATGTCTTCATGCAATCAAAAATATATTCGGCGATGTTCTCCGCCGTCGGGCTGATTTGCGAAAACGGGGGTCGAACGTTTAGACATATGTGGTCAAGGTCGTTCATCAATTTGTCGAATTCCTTGCGAATTTCCACGAAGTCAACGCTGATTCCGTTTTTGAGTTTATTGGAGCCGATAAAAAGTTCCGCCTGGTAGGTGTGCCCGTGTACCGGCTCATTCTTACCGGGGCCGTAATAATCGTATAAAAAATGAGCGCTTTCGAACATCCCGTCGATTCGTATCTCGTATTTAAATTTTCCCATGGTTTATCCTGTTTTACCTTTCTTGACCTAAAGTTCGTCCATTTTATCGGGGGCGTCCATTTTTTCCGGGGCCGATATGCCGAGAAGTTCAAGACCTTCTTTGAAAACCTGCCGGGTCGCCTGACAAATTTTTAAAAGAAATACGGCTTCCTGCGGCTGCGAATCGAGAAGAACCAGAATGCGGTTTTCTTTCTCATGATAAAAACGGGTAAAGGCGGCGGCAAGGTTGTACAGGTACTCGCTTAACAGTTGCACCTCGAAGTTAACCGCGATTTGTTCCACCAGCTCCGGGAAGCGCCACAACATCAGCAACAGTTCCTGCCGGGCGGCCTTCTGGAGTTGGTCCGGGTTTATTGGCGAAAGAGGAAATTCCATATCGAGGTCTTTTTTTGCCTCGCGAAAGATCGAGCAGATTCGGGCATGGGCGTATTGAATGTAGTATACGGGATTTTTATTTGAATGTGTTGTGGCAAGGTCAAGGTCAAAATCCAGGTGCGAGCTTTGCGAGCGCATGAGGAAAAAGTAGCGTACCACGTCTGCGGGAATCTTCTGGAGCAAATCGACCATGGTATGAAATTTCCCCAGCCGTTTGCTCATGACCACGGGTTTTCCCTCTTCGATCATGTTGACCTGCTGAACGATCATCACCTCGAAGACCTCGTCCTTTGACCCGCCGGGAAACCCCAGGGCCTTGAGGGCGCCCCTGATCCGGGAAATATAGCCATGATGATCCGGGCCCCAGATGTCGTAGATGTGCGTAAAGCCGCGATCGATTTTCGATTTGTGATAGGCGATGTCGGCCAGAAGGTACGTTGGGCGCAAATCACTTCGCACGATGACCCGGTTTTTTTCATCGCCATAGTCGACGCTTCGAAACAACCAGGCGCCGTCTTCTTCAAAGGCATGCCCCGAAGCTTTTAATGCCTCAAAAGCTTTTTCGACCTCGCCGTTATCATGGAGACTTTTTTCCGAAAAGAATCTGTCAAAATGCACCCCGAAGGCTTCCAGATCCCTTTCATGGGAAGATCGCAAGGTTTCAACGGCAAGCGGCCCCAGGACATTTGCCAGTTGTTCCACCGCTTCGTTGAACTTTGCCCCGGCCATGTCGGCCGTCAACGGATCGCCGGGCTTGCAGCCGAGGTTGTCTTGAAAGATGCCGTCGATTATATCGCCAAGGCGAGTCTTTGCGGCCGCGGTCGAAATTTCCGGGTTTTGCGCCAGGGCATCTTCGAGTATATCTTTGATGTATTCCCCCTGGTAGCCCTCCTCGGGCAGGCTGACCTCGTAGCCCAGCTTTTGCAGGTAACGTGCGGCCAGGGAAAGACCGAGAAGCCTTACCTGGTTGCCGTAGTCGTTTACATAGTATTCCCGGTGAATGTTATAACCGCAGATTTTAATGACCCGGCAGATCGCGTCGCCGACGGCGGCGGCCCTTGCCGAGACGATATTCAAGGGCCCCGTGGGGTTTGCCGAGACAAATTCATAGATGATTTTTTTCTCTTTGTTTTTTTTATCGTCGACTTGAACCAGTTGAAAAATCGATTTTGAATCCCGGTTAAAGTATTGCAGCATCTCCTGGTGTGCCGCGGTCGATAGAAAGATATTGATAAATCCGGGGTTGACCACCTCGATTTTGTCAATCATTTGAAGGGCTCTATCGTTCTCCCTGATTTGTTTCACGATTTCGGCGGCAATGTCGGCCGGGCTTCGTTTGAATATTCTGGCGCATTCCATGGCCACAGGCGTCGAGTAATGACCCTTGTCGGGGCCGGGCGGGTATTCGACCCTGGCCGTAAAGCGTTCGTCGAGTTGAATTTCTCTTGACAGGGCAATATTTCTTACAACATCTGTGAGCAGTTGCGACAGGAATCGTTTTATGGTTGATGGCATCAAGCCTTACAGGCTTTGAAGAAATGACGCCCTGTCAACCCGAATTGATATGACAAGAAAATACGTACCCATTGACACTGTCGACGATATCGACCTGGGCAAGATCTCGATTGCCAACATCAATGACCGTTACATCGATAAAAAAGGCAACCGCTTTGCGACGCGATTTAACCTGCGGACAAAAAAAATCCAGATTATACGAATCGCCCTTGGCGAAGAAGAGGCCCGCAAGGCCCGGGGTAAAATAGTTCAGGGCCTTGTTCGTAAAAAAATCCCCGCGAAGAAAACCCACGAAGACGAGCTCGACCTGCCCGAAGACAAACCCGGCGAAGCGGCCGCGCAAACCGCCCCTGATGCCCGCAAAAAGAATCCCGAAAAGCGCCCTGTACCCGAATGGATTGGAGCCCTCGGCATTGAACCGGCGGCAAGCGTAAAACCCGGCGACATGCTGGCGGTTCTCGAGGAAAACTACAAACTCCTGGCAGAGAGACTCTTTGGCATCATCAATAACGTTAAAAACTCGGGGGTAATGAACGAGACCGCCGAAATTGACGACGCCATTGATTTTACCAACATCTACGACCACCAGATCGAACCCAAGATGGCGGCGGCAAAAAAATACCGCGACGAATTTCAAAAATATGCCGAAAGGCCCGACCACTACTATACCATGATCGAAAAGTCCTACAGGGTTTACCTGCGAGACTTATCTGACCCTGAAATTATGGATTTTTTAAAGGCCTACTTTGTGGGCAGTCTTTGCCTGGAAGTTCTTGGCGAAACCCTGAACTTTATCAACGCGGTAAAAAACAAGACCGGTCATATCAACATCGAGGCCCTGGAATCTGAAAAAAGGCAATTTCTTATTTATGCCTATACGACCTGTGATTATTTGCTTACCTATGTAAAAGAAGAAACCGCAAAAATTCTGCGTTGGATGCTGGACGAAAAGGTCTATTAAATTTTTTAAACCTAAATTTTCGAGCCGGCTTCGCGTTTCTTCGCCATCGCCGCTTTTTTACGATGAAAGACAACCTGTTTTTCCAGTTCAACCAGGTTCATGCACACGATCTTGCCGCCGTCAAGTCTCATGGTCTTGTCTTCCATAAGCATCATTATATAACCCTCGCCCTTGGTTTGTTCAAAACCCAGCATCTTGATCAACTCCTGGCTGGTGATGTCAAAGACGTGTTGCGACTTGGGCGTAATCGGCACCTTCTTCTGGTAAACCAGGGTCAACAGCATGTCGTAAATTCGACCGATCGGGTCGTCAATCAGGAGGTTGGCCAACTGCCGGTTTGAGGTCCAGATACGTTCGCTGAGGATCGTGATGAGCTTTACGGCCAGCTGGGGTTGCGCGGCCACCATCGTTTCAAAGTTGGCCTTGTTAATCGCCAGGGTATTGACCGTACCGTTGGCCGTCGCCGATGCCGACCGGGGTTTGTTTTCCAGCAGGGCCATCTCGCCGAAAATATCGCCCGGCTGAAGAACCGCCAGCAACACTTCGTTTTGGTCGACGATCTTGGTGATCTTCACCCTGCCCTGCTGAATGATGTACAATTCCGCGCCGGGTTCATGTTCGACGAAGATCATCTCGCGATCCTGGAACAGCCTGGTCAGGTTTGTACGATTTTCAGCCGGCGGGGTAAACGGGGCGTTCATCGACTGAAGCATCATCTTGGTCTGGGCCGCGTTTTTACCATTGGGGAAGTGCTGCAGGTAACGCTGAAAGGCGTAGGCCGCATGCTTCATCTCGTTCTTGGCATGATAGTATTCCCCGACCTTGTACATTTGCTCGGGGTTTTCTTCGGATATATTATGAAAAGAAAGCTTGGTGATGGCCTTGTCGATACTTCGAAGCTTCATCGAGAAATACCGGATGATCTTCATCGCCACCGGGGGACTCTTCTGGATCATCGACCCAAACTGGTCGCGGCCAACCGATATCAACGACGCCGGCGAAAGCGTCTGAACGGTTTCAATATGCGGGTGGGCGCTCATCGCGGCCACGACGCCAAAAAAGTCGCCGGGGCCCAGGGTCTGGTTGGGGTCTTCGCCGGGAATCGGCATGTCGACGGAGAGGCGAACCTTCCCCTGTCGTACAATATAAAAACTGTCGGCTTCTTTTTTACCCTCGACAATGACGAAGGCATTGGGCTGAAAATTTGCGATCTTAAAAGCTGAACTCATATTTATCTTGAAAGCCCCTTCACAATTTGTTACGCCAACGTATGCATAATGCATCGGCATTAAGATTTAACCCGTCAACTATAATATACAACATATTATGACTGTCACAGTTGGCCCACAGGCTCAGCCTCGCCGACCCGGGCATTGTTAAAAATCTTCTTTTCGCTTGACATGTATTCAGGCCATAAAAAACCCAAGGTCTATGCGCCGGGCTTTCAACGAAAATGAAATTTCTAATTTTCTTATAGATATAATCGGGCAAAAGGGAAAATTTAATCAGCAAAAAATACTGGAATCCGTATATCTTTTGGAAATCGACAACCATTTAAAGGAAATTCTGCCAAAGACCCTGAGCGATCACGTATACCCCTTTAAATATTCTTCGGGAGTTCTCAGCCTGGTAACCGACCATGCCATCTATGCCCAGGAGCTGCTCCTGCACCAGGACAAGGTTCTGGACAAGCTACGGGATAAAGTAAGCGCCCAGATACAAAAATTGAAAATCCAGGTGGACAATATCTACTACGGAAAGCATAAAACTGGCGACATTATGTCACGAAATGAAAAATTGACCAATACTCCAAAAGCCGAACATCAAAATTCCGAGTTAATTGATCGGTTGATAGCGGCCATAAAAAAAACAACCTGATACTACCGTAAAAGTGCAGAGGAAACATGAGCGATACTGAAAAAGAAAAGAAAAACGACTACTCCGGGTCAAACATTCAAATCCTGGAAGGCCTTGAGGCCGTTCGAAAACGCCCGGGGATGTACATTGGTTCCACCGACCTGCCCGGCCTTCACCACCTGGTCTACGAGATTGTCGACAACTCGATCGACGAAGCCATGGCGGGGTTCTGTACAAACGTCGTCTGCGAGATCCTGCCCGACAACATCATCAGCGTAACCGACGACGGCCGGGGTATACCGACCGACATTCACCCCAAGGCGGGAATCTCGACCGTCGAGGTGGTCTTGACCAAGCTGCACGCCGGGGGCAAGTTTGGCGACGGAGCCTACAAGGTCTCCGGGGGTCTGCATGGGGTCGGGGTTTCGGTCGTAAACGCCCTGTCGTCGACGCTGGAAGTCCGGGTTCACCGCGATGGTCAGCATCACTACCAGAAGTTCCACCAGGGCAAGCCGGCGGCCCCCCTGAAAATGGTCGGCAAATCCAACCAGCGCGGCACCAACGTTACCTTTAAAGCCGACCCGGAAATTTTCGACAAGCTGGAATACCGCTACGACACCCTGGCGGCCCGCCTGCGCGAGCTTGCCTTTTTAAACAAGGGCGTAAAGATTACCCTGCGCGACACCCGGGGGGAAGAAAAAAGAGAAGAAGTTTTTCAATACAAAGGCGGTATCGTCGAATTCATCAAGGTCCTGACCGAGAACAAGCATTCGCTGAGCAAAAAGATCGTTCATGTCGAGGCCGAAAAAGATGACATCAAGGTCGAGGTCGCGATGATGTATACCGACACCTACAGCGAGCAGATCCTGACCTACGCCAACGCCATTCATACCCGCGAAGGCGGAACCCACCTCGAAGGATACCGGGCGGCCCTGACGCGGGCGATCAACGACTACAAGAAAAAGCTCGGCCTGGACAAGAAAAACGAAAGCCCGCTTACCGGCGACGACGTACGCGAAGGTTTAACGGCGATCATCAGCATCCTGATACCCAACCCGCAATTTGAGGGCCAGACCAAGATGAAACTCGGAAACGGCGAAGTCAAGGGAATCGTGCAGTCGCTGGTATTTGAGGGCCTCAGCCAGTTCTTTGACGAAAACCCGGCCGACGCCAAGAAGATCATCGAAAAGTGTATGGACACGGCCAGGGCAAGACTTGCGGCCAAGAAGGCAAAAGACCTGGTAAGACGAAAGAGCGCCCTGGAAGGCGGCGGTCTGCCCGGAAAACTTGCCGACTGCACCAGCAAAGACGCCGAGATCAGCGAACTCTTTATCGTCGAGGGAGACTCGGCAGGTGGTTCGGCAAAACAGGGCCGCGACCGAAACTTCCAGGCGATCTTACCGTTAAAAGGTAAAATCACCAACGTTGAAAAAACCAAGCTGGAAAATATCCTGGGGGATACCGAGATAACGGCGCTGATCACCGCCATTGGCTGCGGCATCGGGAGCGATTTCGACCTCAAGAAGTTGCGCTACCACAAGATCATCATCATGACCGATGCCGACGTCGACGGAGCCCATATCCAGACGCTCCTGCTGACGTTCTTTTTCAGACACATGACCCCGATCATAGAGCAGGGCTTTTTGTATATCGCCCGCCCGCCGTTGTACCTGGTAAGCGCCGGCAAGATCAAGGAATATGCCTATACCGACGAAGAAAAGGACAAGGTCGTGGCCTCCCTGCAAGACAAAAACTACATCATTCAGCGGTATAAAGGTCTCGGGGAGATGAACCCCGTACAGCTGTGGGAAACCACCATGATCCCCGAAAACCGGGTGATGATGCAGGTCTCCATGGACGACCTCGTAGCCGCCGAAAAAACCTTCGTGATTTTAATGGGCGACGAGGTCGAACCGCGCCGAAAATTCATCGAGGACAACGCCCAAAAAGTCGTCGAGCTGGATATTTAGACCTACATTGAGCATGTCAATGGTTTGACAGGATATGAGTTGGTAAGAAATTGACGGTATGACATGCAGGCAGGTAAAGTATGAATAAAAGTACGGCGAAAGTAGCCCCGAAAAAACATTCTCCCGGCGGCAAAGTTAACCTGACCGATAAAATACTTTTCAAGGCCGCCGACAAGGCCCTGCGCACTGCGGCCACAAAAGCCATGCAAACCATGGGTTTTGTCATTAAAACCGAAAACGGCTGGCTGGTCCGCGAAGAATCCGACGGTACCATCCATAAAATCAAAAAGCTTAAAGCCATCAAATCTAAAATTGTCCTCGACTAAAACCCTGCGAATGAGAGTCTTTGCCGGCCCCAACGGATCCGGCAAAAGTACCATTATCAACGAAATCCGTAAAATCAAGTTTAACGACAAACCGGTTGATTTCGGAGTTTATATAAATGCAGACGATATCGCCTTTAAATTAAGACACGGCAAACTCAATTTTCGCGACTACGATATCGAAACAACCCCCGACGAATTTCTCGACATTGCCCTGAAGTCCGGGCTGGTGGCCATTGAAAATAACCAGAAAAATACCCAGGGATATGCCAAAGATGAATTTCTACGTTCGTATACCATCAAGGGGAATCTTTTCCGCCTCAGCGAAACCGGGGACATCGACAAGGTCTCCCAGATTCTTGCCGATTTTCTCCGGCAAAAGCTGCTTGCCCAGAAAAGGAAGTTTTCTTTTGAAACGGTCTTTTCCCACGAATCCAAGCTGGATATCATGAGGGCGGCCAAAGCCCAGGGGTACAAGGTCTACCTCTACTTTGTATCAACCAATGACCCAAAGGTAAACGAATACCGCGTCAACCTGCGGGTCAGGCAGGGCGGCCATGATGTACCGGCCGACAAGATCGAAAGCCGGTACTATCGTTCGCTCGACCTCCTTTACGAGGCCGCCCAGATTGCCTACCAGTGTTATTTTTTCGACAACTCCCGGGAGAGCCCCGAATCCCCGACAGGGGACGGGGCCGACTCTCACTGTTTTGCCCGCTTCAAGGTCATCGACGGGAAAAAACAATGGACGATCAACGAAGACAAGGTTCCCCCGTGGTTTCTAACCTATTATTCGCAAAAAATCCCGAAGTCGTAAAAGAACACAGGCTCACACAAAAACCTTTTGCACCAACTCATTTCTTGAGTAGAAAAAAGACGATTTGGCATTACAATATAGTTCATGCCAAAGCTTATAATTCAAGAAACAATAAATCGCCAATATTCAAATATTGTTATATAATACACCAATGAAAATTGAAAAAGAAAAATATGTGAATATAGACTATATCTTGAAAAACGACAAGGGAGACATCCTCGACTCAACCGAAGGCGGGGACTCCATGAGCTATATTCATGGTATGGGCGCACTGATCATCGGTCTGGAAAACGAGCTGGAAGGCAAAACCGCCGGCGCCGAAATTTCCGTCGTTATTCCCCCGGAAAAAGCCTACGGACTGCGAAATGACGAGTTGATCGAAGAAGTGCCCCTTTCCGACCTCCAGGGCATACAAAACCTTCACGAGGGCATGCAACTTCAGGCCCAGACCCCGCACGGTATGATGATCTACACCGTCGCGAAAATCAACGAAAACACCGTCTCTATGGACGGTAACCACCCCCTGGCCGGTCAAAACCTGCACTTCCACGTAAAGATCAACGAGGTTCGCCAGGCCACGGCTGAAGAACTCGAAGGCAACCAGCACTCCTGCTGCGGCGGCCACGACCACGACCACGAGCATGGACACGACCATGGCGGCGGCTGCGCCCAGGGCGCCTGCTCCTGCGGCTAAGAGCCTGTGCGCAACTTTCTTTCAAAGTCAGATGAGAAAGTTCAATTAAGGCAACCTGACAACTACCGAGGGCGACGGTCTGGACTCGTGATCAGAATTCACGAGCCTTTCCGTCCACTCGTTGTCGCAGGTTGTAACCCAGAAATAATACGGTATGTCTTTTTGCAGGTAGGGGAAAGGGTATAACAACTCCGGAAACTGCTTAAAGTAGACCTGGTTTTCGCTGATGATTTCGTTTGAGATGGTTATCTTGATTCGATTTTGATACCTCTGGTCGTCGGTCACCCACTTGTCGCCGTCGGTAATCGGCACCCCCGTCATCTGCCCCGACTCGGTTTTTGAAAAGGCCTTATACTTGATCGCCCCCAGCGGTTGGTAGGGTTTTACCCCGTAGTAGATGTGGTACCTGCCGCCCTCGACGACGTCCATTTCAAGACTCCGCTGGAACTCCAGCGTGACCTCCCCCTCCCTGGTATCGAGTACCGAGATCTCGCCCGGCGCCTGGGGTCTTGTATTTACCGAATACGACAAACTCACGTTGTTTACCACCGGGGTCAATTCTCCCGTGGCATCGGCGTAGAGTTCGGCCTTCCACTGAAAGTACCTGCCCCTTACGTCGACAAGTTTTTCGCCCAGAAGCGGCACATAGGGCAAATCTGCCTCGTCAAGATCCGCCTCGAATGGCTTGTCTGAAAATCTATAATAAAATTTAATATTGGTGCCGGGAGGTTTTGAGGCCTCGTATTTGAACCGCTCAACCCTGCTTTGCGAAACCGACAGGTCGATTCGCCGGCTCACCGCCACGCCCGGAACCTGGTTGAACCGGTCGCCGTGTTTTTCAACCCGGTTAAACCGGCCCGAGATGGTTTCCGGGTCAAGCGCCAGGTTACTGAAAACCATGTCGTCGAGGGCCCCCAGGTAGTTTCGACCGACGACCAGGGGTGACTTGTCCCATTTGTGAAATTTCGGAACCAGGATGCCCCCATGGGCCGTAAAATCGGTCGTCAGGTAGATCTTCTCCTGTTCGATTCCGTCGAGGTAAAGCGTCAGGCTGCCGTCGTTTTGACGATACGCCAGCATCACCGCGTAAAACCGGTTGGCCATGAAAGGATCGCGGGTAGATATCCTGAGGGTCGAAAGGGGGTTGTCTTTGTTCCAGAAAAAATTATGGAACTCATAGAAAAGTTTTCCGCCCTCCCAGCCGCAAACCAGGCCCTGCTTTCTCCCCTCAAACAAACCGAGTTTCTGTAAAATGTCCATGCGTCGCTTCATCTGGTAGGGCCGCAGCCGAAAATAAACCGTAAAATCGCCCGTATTTTTTACCTGGTTTAAAAATAAAAAATCGGCGGGGGCAACCCACATCTCGTGCAGGGGTTGTTCGAAACTGGCAGCCTCGCCGATCGAGTCGTCAAATACCCGGACCTTGTAGAGAGACTTTAAAATCTCGCCCGATTTCAGGTAATTCGATTGGGAGTCAAAGGAAATATGGAGGCTGCCAAAAGAATCATCGATCGAAACCGGGTAAGGCTGCCTTTTTAACTGGAACTTTTGAGCGCCGCTTGTGGTTGTAACGACCTCGATATCCGAGGTGAATTTTAACTCAAAGGGATGTTTCTTGTCTCCCCAGGACATACTGAGCGAAAACGCCGACGATAACGGCAATACCAACGTTATGAAAACAAACCACAGGAATATCCCGGGTTGTACAAACCGGAAAAAACCCGCCCTGAAATCGCTTTCAACGTCTACAGGGGAGGTCTTGATTACTCTACCCCATCGATTCAAGTTTCTCAACGCGTCTCTGGTGGCGCCCACCCTCAAATTCGGTCTTGAAAAAAGTGGAGACAATGGCAAAGGCTTTCTCATTATCTATAATTCGACCACCCATCGAAAGAATATTAGCATCATTATGTTTTCTCGACATCTCGGCGGTGAAAAGATCATGGCACAGTGCCGCCCGGATGTTCTTGAACCGGTTCAGGGCGATGGAAATGCCGATGCCGGTGCCGCAAATCGCGATTCCCCGGTCGACGTCCTTTCGCAAAATCCCCTCGGCAAGGGTTCTGGCCATATCCGGGTAATCTACCGAGTCTTCCGAAAAACAACCGTAATCTTTCCAGGCAAGATCCGGAAAGTGTTTTTTTATTTCTTCTTTAAGCGCATAACCGCCGTGATCTGATACTATTCCCGTTACCATGTCCCTGTCCCTTTTTATTCCCGTTTATTATCTCAGCAACCAACTTCGAAACGCATTGTCTACCGAAAATATACCTTTTCGCCTCTCGGTGGGGAATTTTTATCGCATAAATGAGGCGGTTCGTCAGCTGATCAGGGATTGCGCCAGAAGGTAGTCCCAGACCTCCGAAAGGGCATAGGCCAGAAATTCCGGGTCCAGGGCGCCGAGGCGTTCGTCTGCCGCCAGGGCCTCATAAATATCATCAAGGCTGATGAAACCGGAATCCGTTTCGCCCGTTTCGTTTATTTCAAAATCATCAAAATACTTTACGAGGTAACCGGCGACGTATTGGGACAATTCTTTTCTTGGCAGTATATTTTCAGGGTCGTCGGGCCACACGAAAAGACAGCGGTGCAGGATCGCCTCGATTTCGTTAAAATGCCTGGCGATGGTGTCCCGCTCCAGGCCAAGTTCCCGGGCGATGCCGTCGGAAATTGCCAGGATGTCCTTTCGCCGCCCCTTGAAATAGTTTACCGAAAGACCCGTATTTTTACTTAATTTCCGGAAAATATCTTCCTCGCTGACATCTTTATACACCGCACGGCGCATAACCCGTCGTATCACGCGCGATAACACGGACTTTGTCGGCAGGGTAAAAAAACGGCCCTTTTTTCGAATTTTCATTAACCTGGAAACGATCCGTATTTTAAAGCCTTTTGTCAAGCAAGTATTCCTGATGTTTGCTGCTAACATTTTGATTGACATTGAGACTCGGATAAGCCATATTTGTTTATGAAAAATTTGTTTAGAATCTTACTATTAACCACGATTGTTTCGGGCATACTGTTTGCCGCGGAAAAGTCGAATTCTCAAAAAATCTCCCCGGTGGGAACATGGACAACCATCGACGATAAAACACATAAACCAAAATCCGTCGTGGTCATCGAAATGGACGAAAATGGCAAGCTGCGAGGCAAGATTACAAAGCTGATTCTTCGCCCTGACGAGGACCAGGATCCTGTTTGCGACAAGTGCAAAGATTCGGTGCACAAGGACAAAAAAATCCTCGGGATGGAAATCCTCTGGGATTTTCACAAAAAAGAAGCCAATGATACCACCAAATGGGTCGACGGAAAAATTCTGGACCCAAATGACGGCAATATCTACAGCTGCAACCTTACCGTAAAACCGGACGGCTCTGCTCTTGAAGTCAGGGGATACATCGGCTTTTCATTTATTGGCCGCTCACAAACCTGGGTCAAGACCGTAGAATAACCCGGCCCTTTGAACTATACCAGCGATTTTTTTGTAAAAAAAGATCGCTGGTCTTTCTATTTCGCAATTTCCCCGTCTTGAAAATTTATAACGGTTTTTTCAAACCCGCATTATCATAAAACCTCGTCCTGTTAAATACATTTTATTGGTATTGACGCATCAGACTTTGCCGTATAACTGACATAACCGGCATTAACGAAATTTCAAGGCGATACTAAATGACTTCCAGAAAAAAAATCCTCCTGATTCAACCCGACCAGAAAATGCGCACAAAAGCCTCGCACCTGAGTCGGCCGATAGCCCTTGCCTATGTGGCCGCCCTGACGCCGGACCACTGGGAGGTAGAAATTGTCGACGAGGTAAACCAGCCCATAAACTTTGAATACCCCTGGGATCTTGTCGGCATAACGGCCTACACCTCCAATGCCCCGCGGGCCTACGAGGTCGCCGATGCCTTTCGCAAAAGAGGAGTCCCCGTTATTCTTGGCGGAATTCACATAACGGTCCGACCGGATGAGGCCATGCAGTATGCCGACTCCGTCGTGGTCGGCGTCGCCGAGCCTGTCTGGCAAACGCTTCTTGAGGACTTTGAAAACAACCGCCTGAAACCAAGGTACGACGGCAAAATGGATTCCCTGGCCGGGTTGCCGATTCCGCGGCGAGACCTTTTGCCAAAGCCAAAGGGGGTTGAAGTGATCATCGCCAGCAAGGGCTGCCCGTACAATTGTGAATTCTGCGTGACCCCCCGGTACTACAATAGAAAATTCGAACACCGGCCGGTCCGGGAAATTATCGACGAATTAAAAACCATCAAAAACAAAATCGTTTTCTTTGCCGACGACAATTTATTTGGTAAAAACAAATACCGCGATTTTTCCCTGGAGCTTTTCGGCGAGCTTAAAAAAAGCGGTCTGAAAAAAATCTGGGCCACCTATGCGTCGCTTGATTTTGCCGACGACGAAGAACTTCTCAAGGCTGCCCGGGCTGCCGGCTGCCGGGTAGTCTATGTCGGCATTGAATCTTTAAACCAGAAGACCCTGAAGCAAATGAAAAAAGGGATCAACTACCGCATGGGCCGCGAAGGAATCGAAGATTCTATAAAGAAATTTCACAAACACGGTATTGCCGTCATCGGCGGAATCATCGTCGGAAACGACCTTGATGAAGATAATTTATTTGAAGAAATTTACCATTTTGTCGAAAAATCACAGGTGGACATAATCGATATTTCGATACTGACGCCCTACCCCGGAACAAACCTGTTTGACCGCATGAACCGGGAAGATCGAATTGAAGACAATACCTACCCCCGGGACTGGAAAAAATACAACGAAATGAACCTTGTAATTAAAATGAACCAGGGAAAAAGAGACTGGCTGCATAACGGTATCAACGATCTTACGCGAAAACTTTATTCGCGGCGAATGATCCTCAAGAGTTTTTTCCGAACCGGGAAAAATACCCGCAGCCTTATTGCCGCCTTTGCCTGCCTGGATGAAAATATAAACCTGCGAAAAATATATTTAAAATAAATACCTGTTTTTTTCAACGAGATGATGGCAATGAAAAACCGGTTTGTGTTTCAATGGCATATCAATGAAACCTGCAATTTAAATTGCAGTCATTGCTACCAGAGCGGGCCGCGCCGGGCAAACATCGGCGACGATGAAGCCCGTGAGGTTATACGACAAATCCACAGTTTCCGCCCTGGATATCAAAATCATTCCCGAAAGGATCTTCAAGATAACCGGCAGATTCATGTGAACCTGACCGGCGGCGAACCCTTTTTACACCCGCATGTATTTGATTACATTTCAAGATTAAAAGAACAACGAAATATTTCAACCGGCATTTTAAGCAACGGAACGATTATAACAGCCTCGATTGCCCGGCAACTTAAATCGGCGGGGGTCTCCTTTGTCCAGGTAAGTATTGACGGCTGCCGGTCAACGCACGATCAAATTCGCGGCGAAGGGTCTTATGTACAGGCCGTCGAAGGATTGCGCATTTTAAAAAATTTTAACATCCCGGCTCATATTTCTTTTACCGCAACCCGCAGCAATTACCGGGAATACCCCGAAGTTGCCGCCCTTGGCCGAAAAACGGGAGCGGTTAAAGTCTGGACCGATCGCGTCATACCATCGGCGAATATGGATTACCCGTCAGAATCGTTTATCAAAAAATCGCATAACGAAGAATCACCAGGCGAAGAATCACTGAACAAGGAAGAAGTAAAGAAATACATAGAAATCATAGCCCGGGAGCAAAACAAAATAAAATATAAATTTGTAAAGACAAGCCCGCAATCCAACAGGGCCCTGCAATTTCTCGGCGGAGGTTTGCAAATATACCACTGCGGGGCGGCTAAAAACCTGCTGGCGATTTTACCCGGCGGCGATGTCTACCCTTGCAGGCGTTTGCCCATTAAAATCGGCAATGTCTTTGAAAGCGACCTGGAAAATATTTTCCAGGATAATATTTACGGCAACAGGGAAAAAAACAATCCATACCCGGAAGGTTGTGAAAAATGTTTTTACGTAAAACTCTGCCAGGGCGGTTTGAAGTGTCTTTCGTTTGCCCTGACAGGAAACCCCGACCAGGGCGACCCGGGATGCTGGATGACGTCAGCCCATACCGGCTATTCAGAAGTTGCCCCGCAAGCAAAGTAATATATAATTTTGTAAAATGTTTTATAAAAATATGCAAAGCGAATTTGCTTTAAAAAACCGTATCGATTCGCAGACAAAAGGATAAAAAATGGAAATATCAAAAGAAATACAAAAATTCACCGAATTATGCCGGGACACTTTTGGCGAAGATCTCAAGGCCGTAATTTTATTCGGGTCTGCGGCAGAAGACAGGATTCGGACCTTTTCGGATGTCAACCTCATGGTCATTTTAAGCCGTCACGATTACGAGCGGTCCAAAAAACTGCAGAGCCAATACCGGAATTTTCGCGCGCAGGAAAAATTACACGCCATGTTTATCTGTGAAAACGAAATCCAAGACGCAATACAATCATTTCCGTTAAAATTTAACGACATGCGATTGCGGCACAAGGTCGTTTACGGAACCTGGGATTTTTCAAAAATTACCCTGTCGCCAGATCAGATTCGTTTTCACGCATTGCAGGTAATCATGAACCTGAAACTTCGCATGCGCGAAAAATTTATTTTAAGCGGGATGCGCGAAGAACAACTGACGATCATCATTTCCGAATTTGCCTCAGCCCTGCGCTCGGCAGCCTGTGGCGTTTTCGAGCTTGAAAAAAAACCCTATACGAGCGCGAGGCAGGCTTTTGCATCCATAATGTCCTCAACCGGCGACCCTTCCCTGGCCGACCTGCCCCGGTTGATTTCGGAGGTACGTGAAGAAACCGTTTTGGGTAAAGAAGTTTATGAAGATATCATCATGACGATGGACAAGGCCTCCGGTTTACTGGCGGCAAAACTGAAAAGCCTGGTATAAAGATGTTTAATCCGTTTGATTTACGAGGACCCGAATTCCTGGTTTTTTACGCGATCCTGGGCGTAACGACATGGATCGTAGAAAAATTTTTGATTAACAATATCGGCAGGGCATTTGCCAGATCGCAGACTTTAGAAGACCCCTATCTTATTGCCGCCCTGAGAGCAGGCATCGACGAAACGATTCGGCTTGGGTTGATTTCTCTCGTCGACCGGGGAATCATCAAGGCGGATTCCAACAATAAAATTTTCGCAGAAAAAAAGAATATCCGGTTCTCGCGAAACCTTGAGGAGCAAATCATCAAGGCCCTGCCCGACAACCCGGCAAACGTGTACAATAACCGCAAGGCGCAAGAAGCCGCCATGTCATATGAGACCGAACTGGAAAAAACCGGGCTCCTGGCCGGGGAAGACGTTAAACGCCATAGAAAAATATACTGGATTGTATGTTCTTTACTTCTGGGTCTTGTCAGTGCGGCAAAAATCATCATCGCGCTACAAAGAGGGCGAAAAAATATCTGGTTTCTCGTGATGCTCACCGCCTTTTTTCTCTGGCTGTTGTTTAAGGCGTATAATGACAGAAGCACCCCGGCCGGCAAAGACATGCTGGCGCAATGCCGGAAAAAATTTGAAAAATTAAAAAAGAACAAATCCGGCATTAAACCGGGCGGCGCGACAAACGAATTGATTCTGCTGGGGGCAGTTTTTGGAGTCGAAACAATACCGGCAACTACGTTTGCATATGTAAAAGATTTGTCTCCAAAGACAGCCTCATTTCTAACCGGCGGCAGCGGATGCGGAAGTTCGGGCTGTTCAAATGGCGGCGGATGCGGCAGCGGCTGCGGAGGATGCGGGGGTTGCGGCGGGTAGTTTTACACCTGTTCTACAATGAAACATAACTTGCTCAAAAACAACCTCGATCAGCTGGTACAGACGTATGGCGGCGGGTATGTAAACACGGACCCGGTTCAGGTTCCCCACAGGTATCGCGACCCTGCCGACATTGAACTTTCGGGGTTTATCGCGGCGGTGTTTTCCTATGGGCGCGTCGATCTTTTTTTACCAAAAATCAACCAGGTCATGGGTATGCTTGAAAATTCGCCCGCTGAGAGCCTGGCCGGCGATTTATGGGAACACAGCCCCGCGCTAAAAAACTTCTACTACAGGTTTCAAAAAAGCGATGATTTGTTTTGTTTACTTTTGGCTTTGCGCGGGGTTTACGCCGACTACGGCTCTTTAAAAAATATGTTTTTAAAACACTATGATCCGGCTGATGAGACGGTCTTGACGGCGCTATATGAATTTGCCCTGGAACTTCGCCGCCGCCTGGGCCTGGCTATGACAGGCAAATCGCCCTCGTCTTTGAAGGCGCCGGTTAAATTACCCGTAAAGTTGCCGCAGGGGTTATCTCATTTAATACCGGAACCCGGCAAGGGCGCCATGAAACGTCTGAACATGTTTTTACGCTGGATGGTAAGAAAAGACCGCATTGATTTTGGAATATGGAAAGAGGTCAAACCTTCGCAACTGATCATTCCCCTGGATACGCATATTCAAAAAATGGCGGCCAACCTGGGCCTTTGCAGGTCCTTCGGCGCCGGAATAAAAACGGCCCTGGAAATCACCAAAAATCTGAAAGAATTTTCGCCGGATGATCCCGTTCAATACGATTTTGCCCTTACGCGAATCGGTATGCTCAAGTGTTTTTCGTCGAGCCCGCCGGAATGCGATAATTGTCTTCTGGGCCCCCATTGCCGGAAAATGCAACCTGAAAATATTCGCGCATAACGTAGTACCGGCAAAAGAAAGTACACGGCCGCCTTCGAGTCCCCTCCCCTGAAAGTTTTTTTCGCCGCTGGTAATGTCCCGGGATACTTTTGTATCTGCCCTTGTGAATATGAAAAAAAAATTCAATTTGTCGCAAGCACTTTTTGCTTTATACGAACAACAACTTGCCTGCGGTTTTATTTTAAGCAACCCCGCAGAAGATAAAAGAATCAGGGAAAAATTTTTTTACGATAAAAAAAGCGGCGTCACATTTTGTCTTTCCTGGAACCCGTCTCGCCAACTGAGAAAAAAACATACCCTGCTGGTTAAAAGGGGTATCCTGGTCAGGGCAAATGGTACGCAAAAACTTGTTAATTTTGACGAATCCGGCAGAGCCTGTTACCTTTGCCCCTCGAACATTGCGATTCAAAATCCCTCCGAGGTATTACTGCCGGTAATGCTCGGTCGTAAAAAATATTTTATCGCAGCAAATTTTTCGCCCATCACCGTTAATCATTTTGTCGTAATAAATCGGTATCATAAAAAACAGGCCTATAGCGGTAAAACTATCAAAACAATGTATGATCTAATTTTAAAAACAAAAGGGGATTTTCGTATAATTTTTAACGGTATTGCAGGCGCATCGATTGAAGCCCATGAGCATTTTCAAATGACAACCCGGGCTTTTCCCATCGAGTCCATACGGCTATCGGCCCGGGATATCTTTTTACAAACAAGCGATTTTACCGCCTGGATGCCATCGTATTACACCCCCCTGTGGATTGTAGAAGGTCCCCTGAAGAATCCGAAAAAAACCCTTGAGTGGGCGCATCAAGTCATCGCCGCCTGGGAATCCATCGACCTAGAGCGACACAGCGTTAATTTAATTGCCTGCCAGGCCGGTTCCCTGTTCCGGCTTTTCATTTTTCCGCGCGACACAAGACGCCTAATGGGGCCAGGCAAAACCTCGCCTATGGGATCCTTTGAATGCGGAGGTTTTTTTGTGTTATCCGCTGACGTTAAAACTTCAAAAAATTCCGGCGAGAAAGAGTTTTTTCAACATGCCGGTCTGCCGGAAATCAGGAAAATGCTTTCAGCCTTGAAACCTGTTGCAGGTATTAAATCAATATTTGACTTTATTCATTTATAATAATATTTTAAATCTCAAATTAGACTTTTTATTTATTTATACGTATATTGATACAATGAAAAGTCCCTGACCGTGTATTTTACCTATCCTTTTCAAGTATTTCCGAAACCGTAAACCAAACTCTCAATTTCCGTTTATGAGGAAAACATGCTTCAAAAAATTATTTTTACGGACCTTGATGGAACCCTTCTTGATGCCAAAAACTATTCTTTTAAAGACGCCCTCCCGGCCTTAAACCTGATCCGGTCAGAAAAAATTCCCCTGGTATTTTGTTCCAGTAAAACCCGTGCTGAAATCGAATACTGGCGCAGGCAAACCGCCAATGAGCATCCCTTTATCTCTGAAAATGGAGGAGCCATTTTTATTCCCGAAGGGTATTTTCCGAACCTTATCAGAACCAGGCCCTTTGAAGGATACCAGGTAATTCAAATGGGCCTGTCCTACCGGCATGTCCGGGATGTTTTTTCAAATTTACGAAATCGTCATGCATTAGAGGTTTCGGGGTTTGGAGATATTTCTGAAATTGAAATCAGTGAACTGACAAACCTGCCTCCTGACCTGGCAAAACTAGCCCGGCAAAGAGACTTCGACGAACCCTTTGTTTTCAAGGAAACCCCCGATCAAGAATTCCTGGAAGACATCGAAAAGGCCGGCCTCCACTGGACATACGGGCGATTATACCATATTTCAGGAAGGCACAACAAGGGACAGAGTATTCGCATTTTAAAATCATTGTATGAACAAAAGTATGATGATATTTTCACCATCGGCCTGGGCGACAGTCAAAATGACATTTCCATTTTTTGCAATGTCGACTATCCCGTCTTGATTACCCGGGAAAAAAATATAAATGAAAATGAAAATAATCCATACTTTCCTGTGGATCATGCGGAAAACCTGGTTAAATCCCGCATGGCGGGACCTGCGGGGTGGTCTGAAGTTCTGGTCGGTTTATTTTCATCAAACAAAACCTTCGAGGCTTTCAAAGCTTCAAGCGGCATTATACTTCAAAAAATCTTCCAGGAGGCCCTTTTGGCGGTCGACCCCGCCATGGCCCTTAAAAAAAAACTGAAACTCCAGGGTAACTGCCTGCTGGTAAATGAGTATTCTTACGACCTTACCCGTTACCGTCAAATTGTTGTGGTCGGCGCCGGCAAGGCCGCAGGGGCCATGGCCCTTGGCGTTGAATCTGTCCTTGGCGATAAAATCACCGAAGGCCTTGTCGTGGTTGCCGAAAACCAATACATGAAACAACACGACAATCTTGGCGTTATACGTCATGTATTTGCCGGCCATCCTTTGCCCAACGAAGCCGGCGTTGAAGGCACAAGGCAGATCCTTCAGTTGCTTCAAAAGTGCGGGGAAGATACCCTGGTCCTGTGCCTGCTCTCCGGGGGGGCTTCGGCCCTTCTCGTGAACCCCGCCGCCGGGCTGACCCTGGAGGACAAAAAAAAAGTTACCTCCTTAGTCATGAATGCCGGCGCCGCGATAGAAGAATTAAATACGATTCGAAAACATCTTTCCGCCGTAAAAGGCGGGCGGCTTCTTGAAGCCGCTTACCCGGCCGACATGGTAACCTTGATACTTTCTGACGTCATTGGAAACGAAGTTGATGTCATTGCCTCCGGCCCCACGGCCCCTGACAACAGCAGGTTTATCGATGCGCTTTCCATTCTGAAAAAATACAATCTGGAAAACAAAATCCCTGAACATGTTCTTCAATACCTTCAACAGGGTGCCGATGGCCAAAAACCGGAAACCCTGAAAATAAACGACCCGCGCATAAACCATTGCCGCAATATAATTATTGGCTCAATTATCGAAGCCCTGATCGGGGCCGCTAAAAAATCCCGGCAGTTAAAAATCCCGGTAGACATCGTCAGCGCCGCAATCCGGGGCGAAGCAAGAGACGTTGCGCGCCAGCTTGCTGGGCATGCCAAAACGGTTCAGCGTAGTCTTGGCAAGGGAGAAACGCGTTGCCTGCTTTACGGCGGCGAAACTACTGTAACCGTAAATGGCCCCGGCAAAGGGGGCAGAAACCAGGAACTTTCCCTGGCGTTTGCCCTGGAAATTGAAGAATTCCCCGGTATTTCTCTGCTTTCTGCCGCCACCGACGGAATCGACGGACCCACGGACGCCGCCGGGGCCTTTGTATGCAGTACAACCGCAAAGCTGGCCAGAGAATCGGGTTTGGAGCCCCGCCTTTACCTGGCAAACAATGATTCATTTAATTTTTTTCATAAACTCGTCCAGCTTGCACAAGGATGCGCACACTTCGTAACCGGACCAACAGGTACAAATGTTATGGACATTCAAATAATTTTAATAAAAAGTAATGATACTTTGTTAACGGAAAACTCCCGTCTAAATTGAGATATTATGAATACGGTAACCTTACGATCCGAAACGCGGGCGCAGATTGAGAAAATAAACCAGACGGATATTGTGGTTGGAATTCCCAGTTTTAACAACGCAAAAACAATTGCCCATGTGGTTCGAGCGGTTCAGGCCGGGCTGGGAAAATACTTTCCTTCGTTGCGCGCCGTTATTATAAACTCCGACGGTGGATCAAAAGACGGTACAAAAGAAATTGTGGAAAGTTCGACCGGGCCGGATTTCAATTCCATCTTGTTAAACCATCGCGTAGAGCCCGTTTCCCGGATTGCCTTTTCCTATACCGGCATACCGGGTAAAGGGAGCGCCTTTCGCAGCATTTTCGAGATTGCTTCGTCTCTAACAGCGCGAGCCTGCGTTGTTGTGGATGCCGATTTGAGAAGTATCACCCCGGAATGGATGGAGATGCTTATCAAACCCGTGCTCGAAAACGGTTTCGATTTTGTGGCTCCCTTGTACAGCCGTCACAAATTTGACGGAACCATTACAAACAGTATCGTATATCCCCTGACCAGGACACTTTACGGAAAAAGAATACGTCAACCCATCGGCGGGGACTTTGGTTTTTCAGGAAAGCTTGCCGGTTTTTTTCTTTCTAAAGATGTCTGGGATACCGAGGTGGCCAGGTTTGGCATTGATATCTGGATGACCACCACGGCCATTGCCAACTCCTTTAAGGTTGCCCAGTCTTTTCTCGGGGCCAAAATTCACGACGCCAAAGACCCCGGCCTGGATCTCAGCGACATGCTTTACCAGGTAGTAAGCGCGCTCTTTAACCTGATGGAAAACTACAGCGACACATGGCTGCCCCTGGAAGGCTCGCAAGCCGTTCCCACTTTTGGATTTGAATATGCGGTGGGCCTGGAACATATTCCGGTAACGACTTCCAGGATGCTTGAAAATTTCCGTGACGGCCTTTTTAACCTGGGCGACATCTGGCAAACTATTCTAGGTCCCGGCGACTTTGGCGAAATTCAAAGACTGGGCGCTTTAAAAAACGAAGACTTCGTCTTCGGGGTCAACCTCTGGACAAGGGTAATCTTTGACTTTGCCATCGCCTTTCACAGGAGAAAACTCCCGGCGCAACAGCTTATAAAATCTTTAACCCCGCTTTATCTCGGCAAAACGGCATCTTTTATCAACCGTGCAAGAGATATGACAGCGATTGAGGCGGAAGCGGAAATTGAAAAACTATGTATGGAGTTTGAGCAAAACAAAAAATATCTCGTTATGCACTGGGAAAACAAATAATGCATATTCTATTTTAAAGGAGACAATTATGACGAATTTGCTGGAAATGGTGATCGAACCGCTGGAGCAGGTATTTTTAAAGTTCCAGGTTTTCCTGCCCAATTTTGTAGCCATGCTGATTATCCTGCTGACGGGTATCTTTTTTGCATGGCTTGTCAAATTGATTTTACAGAAATTCCTGAAAGCTGTAAAATTTGACAGCTGGTCTGATCGCATGGGGTTTACCAGCGTTATGCGAAAAGGAGAGATCTGGGCCAAACCGTCGGTGGCTTTGGGCCGGGCGGTTTTCTGGCTGCTGGTTATTGTAACTGTCATGATCAGCCTGAGTTCGCTGGATTATGAGACTTTAAATAAACTGATCGTAAGTTTTTTCGAATACCTTCCGCGGGTTTTTACGGCCGTCCTGATTTTGTTTACCGGTTATGTTTTATCCGGGTTTATCAGCCGGGCCATGCTGATCGCGATGGCCAACGCCGGTTATCATTATGCAAAATTAATCTCCAAGGCAGCTCGGGTTTTACTCATGCTCATGATCCTGGCCATGTCGATGGAACAACTTCAAATTGCTCCCGGAATTGTTCTTGCGGCTTTTTCCATTCTATTCGGGGGAATTGTCGCCGCACTTTCGATCGCCTTTGGAGTGGGAGGAATTGACGCCGCCCGCCGCGTCATCGAAAAGGAATCCACGGAAAATCCAAAAAAATCAAACAAGGATAATATTGAACATATTTAATAAGGGCGTCTTTAAAAACCCTGGAATTTGTTGTTTTTTGGGTAGTGTGGGCTTTGCCCACACTACCCAAAAAATGTTCAAATCTATGGTTTTTAAAGGCGCCCATAAAGGAACTTCTAAATCTTTAATATTTAATAAAAGGAAAATATATGTCTGACTTCTATCAATCGGGAAATGTAACCACCCTTCACCAGCTGGCAACCGCCTCCCTCGAAAGACTGGAATCGGAGCTTGCCGGCTATACGAAAACCCGGCCCGTAGCCCTGGTTTTACCCGCGCTCTATTCGGAATTTGAAGGGCCAGCCATGGAGGGAATCATCAAGGAACTGGCCAAGGTAAAATATTTAAAAGAAATTATTCTGGTTCTCGACAAGGCGACGGAAAAAGAATTTGAAAATGTTCGTAAATTCATGTCGCCCATTGCCACCGAGGTAAAAATCATACATAACGACGGCAAGAGAATTCTTGAAATATATGAGACGCTGGCAAGAAACGGACTAAATGTCGGCCAACGCGGAAAGGGCCGGTCAGCCTGGATGGCCTATGGGTATATTCTTTCGCGCGAGCAATCCGACGTTATCGCCCTGCATGACTGCGACATTGTCACCTACAGCCGCGAAATGCTTGCCAGGTTGTGCTACCCCGTGGTTAACCTCAACCTTGATTATGCCTTTTGCAAGGGGTATTACAGCAGGGTCTCAAATAAAATGCACGGGCGCGTTACCCGTTTGTTTGTAACCCCCCTGGTGCGTTCGCTTCAACAGGTGATCGGGGTGCATGGTTTTCTTACTTTTCTCGACAGCTTTCGGTATCCCCTTTCCGGGGAGTTTTGCATGATCGTAGAACTGGCCAGGGTAAACCGGATTCCCTGGGATTGGGGGCTGGAAGTCGGAAGCCTTGCGGAAGTCTACCGGAACTACTCGCCGCGGCGGGTCTGCCAGGTAGATATTGCGGCCAACTATGAACACAAACACCAGGCGTTGTCTGCCGGCGACCCGGAAAAGGGATTGTTGAAAATGGCGATCGACATATGCAAATCCATTTTTCGAACCCTTGCTTCCGAAGGAGTTATTTTCTCCGACGGGCTCTTTAAATCCCTGCTGGCGACCTACCTTCGCCAGGCGGAAGATGCCATAGTAAAATACGAAGCCGACGCCGCCATTAACGCGCTGGAGTTTGACCGGCACGAAGAAGCCATGGCCGTTGAGGCTTTTACGAAAGGACTTTCTCTTGCGGCAGAAATGTTTTACAGTAACCCCATGCAGACGCCTTTAATCCCCAACTGGAATCGCGTTATTTCGGCAATCCCCGGAATATTTGATATGCTCAAAGGGGCCGTCGATTCGGATAACACATAGGTAATTGTCGTATGAGCCATGCCATGGAAAAGTTTTTAACGAGCGCACTCACCCCCCGCGGATTTTCCGATATCCTGGAAACACCCGAATCGTCGAAATATCTTGGAACCTATAAATTTGACCCCGAATGCAGCTACCAGGATTATGCCGACAAATGCCATTATACCCGGACGCCCAGGGTTTTGACCTTTATCCAGATTGTCAAAATCTGCGGTATCGACATGATCGGTCTTACATGGTAGATGGCTGCCTCGGCGGTTAACCGGACCGATGAACGACTTGTATGCATTCGTCAAAAAAGGGGAAGCAACGATACGTTATTGGATATGGCCTATGCGTGTATTAAAGGTATTATAAAACTACACGAACAAAACCTATGGAAATCCTGAGTTAGACGACCTGATCTTTCCCAGCTCGATAAGATTCTGGGCGGCTTTGTCCTCGGGATTTTTTATTAAAACTCTCTGAAAAAGTTCAATAGCCTGATCAAATTTGCTGGAGGAGAAACACTCGACACCTAAATGGAAGTCATGGAGAGTTTCATCCTTCATCAATGCGTCCGGTTCGCCGTCATAAATTTCAACAATGGAAACTGATTTTTCTTTTCCCTTGACAAAGGTTTCTCCGAGCTTTCGATATAAAAACTTGTTTGCATCACCTACTTTTTGAAGAGTATCCGCCGTGGTAATTAATGTAACCCCATACTTCTTTGTCAGCCCCTCAATCCGGGAGGCCAGGTTTACGGCATCTGAAATTACAGTTCCCTCCATTCTTTTATTTTCCCCGATTGTGCCCAACATGAGTATTCCGCTGTGTATCCCGATTCCAATGGAGATTTCCGGGTAACCCAGACGTTTCCAGGCTTTGTTAAACTTGGTCACCGCTTTCTTCATCTCTATTCCGGCCTGAATGGCTTCTTCGGGAGAACCCGGAAACAATGCCATGATGCCATCGCCAATATATTTGTCAATGAATCCCGACCTCTCTCTAATTGCAGGACATATTCTTTTATAAAATGCATTTAGAAATTTAAAATTTTCCGCAGGGGTCATTTTCTCGGAAAGCGAAGTAAAACCCCGTATATCGCTGAAAAGTACCACCATTTCTTTCTGCACAGAATCACCCAGCCGGACATCCTGCACCGATTTTTTATTCAGGTAGGTGAGAAACTCTGTGGGTACAAAACGGGCAAAGGCGTCATTTAGCGCCTTTTGTTTTTCCAGAGCTTCTTCTTTCTGGTTTAACAAAATTTTATCTGATTCTTCCTTTTCTTTTCTTAACAAAATTATTTTATCCCCTATGGCAAAGGATAGAAATACCATTTCCAGGATTGTTCCAAGTGGCAGCACCTTGGTCATCAATTCAGACGCGGTATAGATAGCCATGTAAAGACCGGAAGTCAAAAAAATACTGATACCGAGAAATGTCCAGGCAACAATAAAAAACCTGGCAGCCTTGTTGCCCAGGTACAGGACATAGAAACCAATTCCCATACAAACCAGCGGAAAAATCAAATTGACCAATGATGACATTTTAACAACCAGGGTCTTTTGAACGCTAAAGGAAAGCGCCATTGTGACACCCCCCAGAATAATTACAATGGTCATTAGATAATTTATAAACTTCGAATATTGTTTTATGTTTAAAAATTCTCTGGTAAAAAGTCCCCCGAAAAAAACGGTCCCCCCGATAAACATGTACAGACTACGGTCATTCCACTCCAACGCATCGGGCCAGAGCAGTTGCTGGGAAAGGCCGTCAAGCGAAACCTGGGTGAGGACAATCATAATGAGATACAAAATATAAAAAATATATGCTCTTTGGGGTAATACTATGGAGATCATCAGGTTTATTACAATCATCGCAAGAGCGATTCCATAATATATACCATAATAAAATTTTTCATCAGAAATATACTGAACTATGGCCGTATCGGAACCTATTTGAAACGGTAATAATAAAGAACCCGTGCTGGTCAGTTTTATGTAAATTGTTTCTATTTTTTCACCTTGAGAGGCATTTTCCAGAGGCAGTATAAATTTGTGGTAATCTACCTCTCTTTGAGAAAAAGGAAGCATGTCTCCATAACGTTTTTTTTCCCAGACTCCGCCGGAAGTTTGCTGATACAAGTCAAGAAAATCTATTTTTGCATATCCATAATACAACATCCACTTGTTCTTCGTCGCGCCACGATACTGTATTTTTACCCAGATTCCGGAATTTACTATGCCCATGTTTATCCCCGGGGGGTCGACCTGAAACTTCCTGTAAAATTCTTTGCCGACAATCTCTTCGAAAGTGTATTCGCGTGAATCTTCAATAAAATAACTGAAAGATTCATCCATCGAATACATTTTATTTTCTTTGAGCTCCACTATCTGGGAACTTTTTTCAACTATTTCCGTTTCCGCAGCCATTATACCGGTGCAAAATAAAAGTGTAGTCCATAATAATGCCAAATGCTTACATTTCATACAAATCAAGCGAAATAATAATATTTTCCTTAATATGTCAATAATAAAAATCTGACCTTCGGACAGGAGTTCGGACGAATTTTTATATATACGGTGGAATAAAAAAACATCTATTGGACAAAATGGCAAACGCAGGTGAATGTTACCCCGGTTTTGCAAATAATGAGCCTGTGGACGAAATAGCTTTTTAGTAAAAACGAGAAAGTTCCATGCGATCGAAAAGTGACCAAGAAATACGCCAACAGGTACGCCAATAGATACGCCAATAGGTACGCTGAAAGCGGGCTGAAAGCGGGCTGAAAGCGGGCCTATTGGCCATTTGCAGAGTTTTTCGAGTAAAGCATTGATCTTTGCGGTTAATTTTACTGGCGCAAAGTAGTTCCGGCCTAAGCTCTCTAATCCGTCTCTCGCATGGCCATTCGGAACAATATTTCTATTGACCGCGTAATATGTTATTTTTTCATCATTATAAATATTACGAAAACCTATGCTAAGTTACGCCTTCATCGCGGTTTATTTACTCCTGCTGTTATCGTACGGTTATATTTCCAAAGGCCAGGCGACCAAGCGGGAATTCATGCTGGCCGGCCGCCAGATGAAAACCCTGCCCGTCCTGCTTTCCATTCTGGCGACCGAAACCTCTGCAGCCTCTCTTTTGTTGTTTCCCGACCTGGGTTTTAACCCGACCCATCGCTTTATTTTCTTGCAACTTGCCGCAGGTATGGCTATTGGGCGGCTGCTTTCGGCTCGCCTGCTGATCGGCCCGGTTTATCGAAGCGGCAAAGAATCCGTGTATGAAATACTGGCCGAAAAGCTGTCCCCCGGCCTGGCCGACATCGGTGCGGCGTTATACGCAGTGTCTACCGTTCTGGCGGCCGGGGTTCGCCTTTTTATCGGCGCCATAGCGCTTTCGATATTACTTGGTTTTCAAAGCCTGGGCGGGCAGAACGATGGCGGGCAAACCGCGATCGGCAACCTGCAAATTGTGGTTTTTATAATCGCAGGCGGCGCCATTGCGATGTATTATTCCCGGCAGGGCGGTTTAAAGGCGGTCATTTACACCGATAATTTTCAATTTTTATTGATTTTATCGGCATTGTTTGGAATACTGCTACTTCAATTCAAAACGGTCGATCCGGGCGCTTTACAATGGCATGATTTTATCCGAACCGCCCCTGGCCCCGAATCTACGTGGTATAGCTACACGTACAGCCTGCCGCTTGCATTGATTGGGGGAATTGTTTTATCTCTTGGCTCCCACGGCATCGATCAAACGACAATCCAGCGGGTACTTGCGCAACGATCAGAAGCGGAGGCGAAAAAATCCATAATTTATTCGGCCTATGCCATCGTACCTTTTATTTTTCTCTATTTGCTCTGCGGTTACGTCATCTCCCAGGACCCTTCGGGGCGTCACATGCAAGATACAAAACAATACATCTACCCATGGTATTTGCGCAATGTAGACGCGCCCTGGCTGACGGCCCTGACCTGCGTGGCCTTTTTATCGGCCGCGATGTCGAGCATCGACTCTGCCCTGCACAGTATGGCAACCTCGCTAAAGCAGACAACGTTCCGGTTTGCCGAAAAAATTACGATCGAACGCCTGACGCTGCTTTCGGGTTTTTGCCTGATCCTGTCGGCGCTTTTTTTCCAGTTTGTAAAATGGATAAACCCTGAGGCGACCTTAATCTCCCTGGCGCTGGGGGCAACCGGGATGATTTTTTCGCCCATGGCGGCGCTTTATATCATGATATTCCATTTCCCGGGCCAGGGCCAGGATTCAGGTGCTGCGGCAAAAACAAAAAGTAAAGTCATGCTGGTTGCTCTGCTTTCGGGAGTATTATGCAACTTCGTGATTTTCGGGCTGAATAATTTTTACCCGGTCGTAAATATATCCTGGTTGCTTTCGCTGGTATTGAGTTTTTTCATAACCGCCCTGTTTATCGCCGCCGGGCTTTCGTATACCAGAAACGCCAGGCCCGAAACGCCTGCCAAAAAAAGGAAATCTAATGCCGGTAATTCATTCTGAAAACGAGCTTACCGCTTTTTTAAATGAAAAAACCGGGCTGACATCTTTTCAGCTAACGCCTTTAAAACAGGAGGTCTCACACAGGGAATACTACCGCTTGCATTTTTTTGGCGGCGCCACCACGGATCACGCCAGAAAACTTTTTCAATACCTGAACCTTTCGGTGGCTCCCCAGAATACAAACCCGGCATTTGTTATTTCGGTAAACCACGACAAACTCAATACCGACGACGATTTTTGCATCATCCAGAACGAGTTAAAAAAACATTCCGTACCTGTGCCCGAAATTTACCGGGTCGATCACGAGTACGGTTTAATCTGGCAGGAAGACCTCGGCGACGCCGACCTGGGAGACATGGTTCAGGATAAAACAAAAGAGATGCCCGCGCCTATCGAAAACTTTTATAAACAATCCGTACAAAGCCTGGTTCGTTTAAAAACAATGAAAGCGACGCCCCCGGTAATCAACCGGTTTTTTGATTATGAAAAATTCATGTTTGAGCTGTCGTACCTGGGCGAAAACGCCGGGAAGCATTTATCAGAAAAAGAATTGTCTCTGACAAACGGCGTCTACGGCGAATGGAAAAACCTTTGCCAATACCTCGACCAGTTTAAAGACGAAAGAATATGCCACCGGGATTTTCATTGCCGAAACATTAAGATCAAGGACAATTCCATACGCCTCATTGATTTTCAAGACGCGCGCATGGGCTGCCGTTATTACGACCTGGCCAGTCTTTTATATGACCCCTACGCCGGCCTTACCGAAAATTTTAAAAACAAGTTGTTCACATACTATCACGATCAAACCGGCGAAAAAGAAGATACCCGGGCGTATCAGGCCCAGGCGATCCAGAGGCTCTTAAAGGCGCTTGGCACATACATCCACCAGACCCATGAGAAAAAGAAAACCAGCCACGCAGGTTTTATCATACCAACACTGCAAAAACTGGAAGGCTTGCTTGTTCAAAACCGGGAGATGCCCGAAACCAGGCGTTGGGTGAAATCTTTCTATGAAATTTTATCAAAAAAATAACATTAGGGAAAAACGATAAAAACCTGGATCGGGCCCGTTAAAGAAAATGAGTCAAAAAATCAAATCCGCGTTTTTACTGGCAGCCGGTTTCGGAACCCGCATGGGAACCCACACCGACGACACCCCGAAACCTCTTTTAAAAATTGACGGCATCCCGTTGATCGCCTGCAGCCTGTATATGCTGAAGCGGCTGGGCGTTGAAACCGCGGTAGTCAATACCCATTACAAAGCCTCTCAAATGGAAACATTCATCAAGAACGTTGCGCCCAAAATTCCTTTTGAAATTTTCATCTCGCATGAACCCGAAATACTGGGCACAGCCGGGGGTATCAAAAAAGCCCTGGCTGAAAAAAAGCTGCAGGGCGATAAAAATTTTTACCTTTTAAACACCGACGTCATACTACAGCCGCCGTCAAATTCTGAAATTGCCGCGCAAAACGAGATCCCGGAAAATTGCCTGAGTTACCTTTTTTTAAAAGAGAAAGACTCGCAAAACAAAGAAACCGGCTGGGATAAAAATTCAAAAAATCAAATTTTCATAAACCGGCAAAACGGTAAATATTACTACATCGGCTTTTCCATCCTTAACCCGCTCTTGTTGGCTTCTGTCGAGCCGGGCCAGCCGGCAAACCTCGGGGATTTATGGAGTGAGGCCTCCCCCAGAGACCGGCTAGCGGGAGATTTATATAAAAGACAAATATTTTCTTGCGGAAATAAAGAGGAATATGAGGGCGCCAAAAATATTCTCCCGGAGTTTTTAAAAAACGATCCCCGGTTCGTGGAATTTTGTGAATTGATTTTTTCGTGATTTTTGTCATGATTTAAAAGGGGAGAACGGGTAGATTACGGAAATTTTATGGCATATCCCGGCCCGGTTTAGTTCCGGGATATGCCATAAAAAAATGATCGATTCTCCCCTCGCTTTGCCCCCTGCCACCGGAGGTGGCCTGGGGCGCCGCTACCCCTCTTTTATTTTCAAAGCTCTCACCAGAGGGCGGGAGACGGGGCGGCAAACCGAACGCTCGTTCGATCTGCCGCCCCGTTGCTAAAGAAATTCAAGCCGGGTTTGTCTACCCGGCTGTTTGAAAATCAACCTTATGGCAAGACCCAGGGCAGGGTGTTTACATCGATCACGTTCTGGCTTCGGGCCAGGTGCCGTGTCAACTCATTCACATACTCCTTAGGCGGAGGAGAAGTAAATCCCAGGTCGTTATAGGTTATCTGGTAGAGATTGTTCATCAGCATAAGCTCTAACCTACCTTCAGCAACAGGTATTTTCGTCAATACATTGTGATCATAAGTATACGTACGATTACCCCTGGTTCTTATACGACTCATCGCATCCCCAATTTGGCCTCTGGAATAAAAATTATAGGGCTTGTTATACAAAGCAACGTTTACCATTCCAAAAACTTCCTCTGCATCGTACCAGGTATCCTGAACATCAGTAAAGAGATACGAATTCAACCTGGTAAGAGTATTATCGTCCCGCCCATAAGAACTTTCATCATCCCAGTTGGAGTAAGAAGTCACCTGACTTGCCATTGCCCGATTAAAAAAAGTCTTGTCAATGTTTGCTAAGGGTCTATGATCAATTGGCTGAACCCACAGGCAACGGTACTTGTCTTCATGGGAATACCAACCTGTCTGGATAAATATGTGAGTGACGCAAAGTTGTTGTGCGCCTAACCATATATTCTCACCTGTATGGACATAAAGGCCGGTAACCGGATTTCTTACATGAGAAACGCCATACCCTGAATATGGTATAATTGTGCCATAATATGAATAAGCGTGCGCTAGAAAAGAATTATAAATTCTATTTTCTATTCTTTGCGCCATTTCCTTTATGCTTTCGCCGTTAACCGTAGCATTTGCCGGAATATACTTTACCACCAGCGCCAGCCCCATGTACAAGTGAGTATAGTGATCCTGGCTGGGTTCATAGCCACGTAAACCTTGCGTTGGCGGTATGAATTTGGCGCCATCATTCGAACCAACCAGGTTTTTACCTTCAGAGCCCATGGCTTCGGAATAGCCATACGGCGGAAGCTCGGCCCATACCGGTTTTATAGCATAATAATTCTCGTAGGCTTCCTGTGTCATGTCATCTCTCATAAGAAAGCCATTGGTACCGCTTTTACTGCTGGGCCAGGTATTGTCTACAAAATTCAGGGAAAGATTTGAAAAAACCCATTCAGTTGCTTTACCGGCGTCGGTGTGAATTTGACTATGAAAATGTTCGGCATAATAATCCATTCTTTCCAAAGCCCTCAAGGCGAAGTAAAGTTCATAGAGCGTGGGCAGAGAGTCCTTGTAAGTACCGCCCAGTCGTAGCCGTTTATACTCCGTTGCCAATACCCCAAGATACCAGCCCTGCTTTAGCAGGGTATCACCCCAGGTCATAAAATCCAGGTTACTTGCTACATGATACCCATTACTCGTTGCATAATTTAACCTTGTTGTATAACTCTCCGTTCCGGAAGATACCAAACTTTTACCGTGACCTGTGCCAACCTCAACCAACCTGTTTAACAGGTGTAAACGTTGTTCCCAATAGTTACTCTGCAAATCGCTTAAACGAGGGTTCGTACCTTTTTCATACTCTTGCTGGTTAGTTTTACCATCAAGATCAAAATCTGATGCAAGATCGTTGGCGATATTTATTTCATAATAATTGGCCCAAAGGTCGCTGTATACTGTCGTACCCGCCGGGATATCCGTATCCAGCATAGCCTTATAACCATCATATGTGTATACATACGGATTTGATCTCTTCTGAGGATCGCAAACCATCCTTGGGGCACAACCCATTCTAGCTTTTTGAGTGCCAGCGTCGAAGCCGGTATCGTGCGCTTCAGCATAAACCAACAATTGTGCCGTATCATGGAAATCGCTAAACGAGGGCGAATTGGCTGGAAAATGCAATGTACCTTCGTACATAAAAGGGGAATTACCGCCTACAGGTTTCAAGTAAATTTTATCGTATTTGATTATCTTTGTGGCGGCCGTGGGGTCCACGAAATATAGAGGGTGCCTGTAATATACGACAACATCCGTGATGGTTTGTCCTTTCGTGGGAACAACCTTGGCGGTTATACTCAACGGAACACCTATGGAGTTGCCATTAGCATCCTTGCCTCCAAGCGTGTTTATCGTGGCCCACCTGATATTGGGGCGAAGACGGGAGGCATGGGCGGTTCCGAAATTGGTAAAGTGATTGGTAGGGAAAACAATCGTATTTGTGGCGGCCATCACCTGCCCTTCCATATCTTGCCAATAACCTCCTTTTACATCGTAATAAAGAGGGGTCAGGTCAACCTCGTCAATACCGAGAGCGAGAATATCCTGTTCATTATAATGCATGGTAATTTCCGCATTGGTGTTGAACTTCAACCCGTCTGGTTTGAGGTCGTATACGTCAGGCAACTGGATATAGGAGCCAAACAATTCCGGAAGGTATTGAGCCTTTGTCGGTACGATCTCAATACGCGTATCTTCGCCAAGGGCTCCGGGGGGTACGCTGAGCTTTATTTTCCCCAGAATATTCAACTCTCCGCCATTTGCGGCAGAAACCATTTTTGAAAACCCGGGGGTTGTTTCCGAACCAATAACCTTGATCGTTGGTTTTAAATTGTATTTAGACCCCGCTTTGGTGATCGATTGCTGGGCATTGAAGTCCAGCGTCAGGGTGGTAACCCCTTGTATCGGCACCTCGAAAGGGTGAACCAGTTTTATGCCGGTCTGTGCGCCAGAGGGGATTTTTAACGGCTTAAGTACGGGACCTGCCCCTTCATCCACTTCAATCTGGTTGTTTGCGCCGACAATGATCCGAACCTGGGTATACTTGCCCGGTTCCAGGCTAAGCTCGCCGAGGTCTTCGGTTTTGCCGTTTTGCAGATCAAGCAGGTTGTAGATCCTTCCCTGGGGATAATCGGCGACGGTGATCCACCCGCGCTCATCGGAGTGTATTTCGATCTTCTCAATGGAAACCAGGACTTTGGATACCTGGCTATTGCCGATTGGAAAGTCGGTCAAATAGGCTCGAAACAAACCTTTGTCCCCCGATGGGCCAAAGGCATAGGTTTGCTTTTTTTGTCCCGATCCCGATCCCGGGACAGATATATCCTGCGTTTGATTGATCCCGCAGGAAAAAAACGAAATCGCCGCGGCCATCTGCAGGGCAAACGCCAGGCGCCTCATCTGAAATCCTCTTAAAGGATTTTTTATTCTTCTAACTGTAGTTTTCATTTGATCCTCTTTTGTTCATTTTAAACTTTGTTCATTGTAAACTTCCTAACGGACCCGCCCGGCTAAGTCCTTCCCTGGACTCAACCGGCCGGTTAATTTCAGATAACGCCTGAAGTTAGCTGCAGTTTGCCGAAAAGCGCCGTTACATCCATTTACCGGCAGCCCGCCCCGGATAAGCCGTGGCTCCCTGCCGATTTATTCGTCCCTCTGAATAAAAGAAAATAATATATTGTAAAGCTTTTTATCGATAAAATTAAAAAAAATGACGTTATGTGTTATTCATAACTTTTATGCCGCCATTTATACGGTATTCCATTAAAATTATCCGTTATGCGTTGTATATGTTGCGGCGGTTTCATCGGTGCTTCATTACACATGGTTGATCAAAGCCGCCGGCATTAAAACCTGCTCCCCGGAAATAAAGGGGTGGCGCGCACTTTTCACGGCATTTATAATTCATTTTGATTGACCTGTCAAACCACATTATTATATCTTTCACCTATGTTTGGCAAAATTTATTTATCAAGTCGACCCAGGTTAATCGCGTATGCATCTGTTTTTATAATTCAATCCATGTTTTCCAGTACCTTCGCCATTGGCGACATATCGGTTGAAAAATTTTTCCCGGTTTCTTTTCAACAGCCGTTAGACATGGCCTTGTTCCCGGAACCAATTCAAGGAGAAAAACTTTTTGCGGTCGCCGAAAAAACAGGACGAATTTATCTTACCTCCGCAGAAGGAAAGTTTTTCGGTAAAAAAGTCTTGCTGATGGATTTACGCGATCGAGTTTGTTCGTCGGGTTACGAAGAAGGTTTGCTGGGCATTGCCTTTGACCCCCAGTTCAGGATCAACAAAAATGCCTACATATTTTATACTCGGTGCAATCCGAAAGTTTCCCGTATCAGCCGTATAAAACTTTCTTATAAAATCGCAGATAACGGGATCAAAGACAACGGGCCTGTCTTTAATTTTACCGAAGAAATTATACTGACGATCGAACGGCCCTACGCCAATCATAACGGGGGCTGCCTCAAGTTTGGCCCCGATGGTTATTTGTACATCGGTATCGGCGACGGCGGCTCGGGAGGGGATCCTCATAATAACGCCCAGAACTTAAACTCGCTGCTTGGCAAAATTCTGCGAATTGACGTCAGCCCTGCCACGGGATACAAAAGCCCCGCCGATAATCCGTTTGTAAATTCGGGCCGGGCCGAGATTTATGCCTACGGTCTACGAAACCCCTGGCGATTTAGTTTTGACGGCGCCGGTTCGCTGATTGTCGGCGACGTCGGTCAAAACGCATACGAAGAAGTTACGGTCGTAAAGAAGGGCGGCAATCACGGGTGGAGACTCATGGAGGGCTTTCATTGCTTTAACCCGCCGACAGGCTGCAACAAGGGCAACCTTGTGATGCCGGTTTATGAATACGACCATGGTCAGGGGCGATCCATTACCGGGGGTTACTATTATCAAAGCGGCAGGGTCTCAAAACTAAAAGGCAAATATATATTCGGCGACTACGTATCGGGTAACGTCTGGTACCTTGATTCCACGACAGAGGTCCGCAAAAAAGCCGCGCTTGTAACGAGCTCGGTTGAAGGGATTTCCAGTTTTGCCACAGACGACCAGGGCGAAGTCTATATCATCAGCCTGCAAGACGGGTTTATTTACCGGTTTATGGAAAAGTGATTTGAGACCCATCAGGCAGAGAATCAACTCCCTGCCTGATGGTGAAATCCCCCCCCGAAATTTCTAAAATGCACAGGCTCTCTCGCTGACTTTGTCTGAGGCAAAGCATGCCGGGCAATGGCCAACGACCAGTGGGTCGCGGCATGAAAGAATATTTCCTGCATCGTGGTTTTATACTTCGGATGTAATATATTTACATCCTGGTTCACGCAACCCCCACCGCATCAGTCAGAATCTATTTCTTTATATCCCGATATGCAATGGTTAATTTCGGTTATTCTTCGCGCTGACCAGAGATCAAGGCTTCTTTTTTTCCTGCTCCAGCCCTGGACTTGTTTTTCACGTTGAAAAGCAAGGTCAACTCTATGATACTCTTCATAATAGATAAGTTCTACAGACAAACGTTTTCTCGTATAATTTGCCCCTTCGCCATTGTTATGCTCCTCAATTCGTTTTTCCAGATTTTTTGTACTACCCGTAGTAGCATCGTTGCATTTTAATATATACATGTATTTTTTCATAATAAATTACCCGGTCGTTTCGTATGGTGGCTTCGAGAGCCTCAGCCACCGGTTACGGTCTTCAGTGTCTGGATCACACCGTACCCTCGTGGGTCGTTTCGATGCTTCGGCAGGCTCAGCATAAAGCGCCGCAACGACCTTGATATTTCTTCAATGACCGATCTCATCGGTGACAGAGGTACCAGGTCGTTTCGCACGGACACTTCGAGTGCCTCAGTGTCCGTATAGTGCCGTACCCTGAGGTGGCATGCCGAGGCTCTCGAGGCACTTTCGAAGGGTACGGGATTACTCGGTCGTTTCGAGAGCCTCAACGACCTTGATATTTCTTCAATGAACGAATAACACCGTACCCTGAGGCTCTCGAAGGGTCGGTGACTGAGGCACCCGGTCATTGAGGCTCTCGAAATGACCGCCGTATCACAACTCCCCCCGAAAAGCCCTCTGGCTCAGCGAGCCGTAGAGCATTTCAAGCTCGGCCAGGCTTTGCTTGTATTTTTCTTTGAGCGATTCGACTTTTTCGACGATCGCGGCGAATTGGTTTTGGAGGGAGAGGGGGGGGATTATCATTGGTATGCTATTGCATACGGTTTTGTTCATATAGGGTAATGTGGTTTTTGTTGCATTAAGATACATATACTGGCTTTGCCTTGATATCGCATGCATAAAAAATATATTATTGATATTCTTTTTACATTGAAACGTATGCAATTGTTGATTAACGACCATATCTTGACCAGCTATAGACGATATACCTAAATCACCCACGCAAGTAATTATCACACTATTCTTTGGAATAATTCGGGCATTCACCTGCAATATTTCTTCGGATGTTAAACCAATTGCATTTTTTGAATTATTCGTATATCCCAAATGGTTCAAATCATTTGTAATTACCCATGGTATTTCCCCTGTGAAATTTTTAGGCTTATCACGACCAGGTACAATACAATCTGCATAATCAATGGATCGGCCAATTTCCCACCCCTTTTCATTCCGCACCGGGTCGCCGAACATTTCCAGAAATGTACTTTTGATGTACTCATCTAAAAGTGCAATGCTCTCTTTGCGTTTGGCAATGAGGTTTTCGGCGCGTGTGAGAACTTCGGCAATGCGCTTTTGTTCGTCGATTGGCGGGAGGGGGATTTTGATTTTTCCTAAATCTTCAAAGGTTATCGCGTCTAACCCTGTTGTTTTTTTAGTAATATTTTCAAATTTAATTCTTCTTAAATAGTAATAAAGAAATTCTGATGTTAACATATCTTTATCTTTTATATCTAATGCACATATATGACTTACCATATATGCATCAACACCCAATATCGCTCTATGATTAAGTGCCACAGAACCACTGCGTGGAAGTAGTATAGCACCCTTTCTGATTAAATTTAGTCTATTTTTATTTGCTGTTTCTTCACTAACTCGATTTTCAATTTTAATTAAATTATTAGTCGTATGATAATTACCCAAGTCCTTCATTTTAATGAATGGAATACCTGTTTCGGAGTACGCATCAATGCCTTTAGGTGCTGGTTTGCCACCAATGATAAAGCAAGATTCAGAAATTGTTGAAACCGCCCACTTCACATCTTCATCCTTTTTTCCATCCAATCCCCTGCCCAATGGCCCCCATTCTCCCCCCTCATCTTTTGCCCTTTTCATTTAAATTCCTTCCATTCAGTACGGACAGAACAGTGTTCTGTCCGTACTGAATGGGAGGGCGTGTTCTGCCCGCACTGAATCGGGGGATTCTGCCCGCACTGAATGGGGGAATTCTGCCCGCACTGAAATGGGGGGATTCTGCCCGCACTGAATGGGGGATTCTGCCCGCACTGAATCGGGGGATTCTGTCCGTACAAAAATGGCGAATTCTGCCCCAACAATTCCCTCATAATCTTTCCCTGTGACTATATTTTCAACCGGCCACTTCACATCTTCATCCTTTTTTCCATCCTATCCCCTGCCCAATGGCCCCCATTCTCCCCCCTCATCTTTTACCCTTTTCATTTAAATTCCTTCCATTCAGTACGGACAGAACAGTGTTCTGTCCGTACTGAAATGGGGAGATTCTGTCCGTACTGGATGGGGGACCTGAGCTCTTTCAATCCACTCACAATTTCTTTTTCAATGATATCGAGTTTATCGAGAATTACGGAGGGGGCTTCGTAGGTGACTTCTTCAAAGACATCTTCTTTGTAGCGGCTTAAAGAGAGGTCGTAGTTGTTGTCTGTAATTTCTTTTTTGGGTACAAAAAAATGCTTCAGGGTGCGTGTGGGCGTTTTATCGGATTTCCTGTTTAGTTCTTTTTGGGTCTCTCTTGACTTGTATTGTTTAACGATGTCCTGGAGGTCGCCGTATTTTTGGTCGCCTTCGAGTTTGCTGCGTTTGTCGTCGAGGCTGTAGCCGTCGGATTGCATTTCATAGAACCACACATCTTTGGTTTCGCCGGCTTTGGTAAAAATCAAGATGGCTGTCGATACCCCGGCGTAAGGTTTAAAAACCCCGCTGGGCATGGTGATCACGGCCTTGAGTTCGCACTCTTCGACGAGAATTTTACGGGCCGACACAAAGGCCTTACCGCTGCCGAACAGGACCCCCTGGGGCACGATCACCGCCGCGCTGCCCCCGTTTCGAAGCATCTTGAAAATGCGCTCCACGAACAAAAGTTCGGTCTTGGTGGTATCGAGGTTCATCACATCGCGGTTGATATCGCCCTTGTCGATGTTCCCCGTAAAAGGCGGGTTGGCCATGATGAGGTCAAACTCGCTTTCTTCGGTATAGCTCTTGCTCAGGGTATCTTTATAGTCAATGTGGGGGTTATCGATGCCGTGCATCATGAGGTTCATCAGCCCCAGCCGCACCATGGTTCCATCGATGTCATAACCAAAGATACTTTCCTGCAAGATCGTCCTGGTCTTTTCGTTTAAAAGCGCGCTGACCGAGTTTCGGCGAAAACCATCTTCGTCGGGAGTTCTCTTGTTAAGTTCTTTATCCAACTGGCTCACGATATACTGGTAGGCGCCCAGTAAAAACCCGCCGGTTCCGCAGGCCGGGTCGGCGATACGATTGCCCAGCTGGGGCTCGAGCAATTCGGCCATGAGCTTGATGATATGGCGGGGTGTGCGAAACTGACCGTTTTTACCGGCAGAGGCAATTTCACTCAAAAGATATTCATAGACATCCCCCTGGATATCCTGAAAACTCTGACCGGCTCCGCCTTCCGAGCTGGCGTCTTTGTCCATGATCGAAAAAATTTCATCGATGCTGGTAATGGCCTCCACCAGAAGACTGGCCTTGGGGATGATAAAAACAGCATTGGCCATGTGCTTTGTAAATGGCCCGGTTACGACTTCAGCTTCACCATTGAGGTCTTTTAAAAAAGGAAAGACCTTAGTCTGCACATGGTTGAGCATCTCATCGGCGGGCAAACGCTTAAACGAACTCCACCGCAGAGTTTCTTTCTTTACATAATTTTCTTCTTTATCAGGCATCCCCGGCGGCAGCCATTTTCCTTTAAACCGGGACGTATATTTTTCTCCCGTAAAAGCCGAGGCCTTTTGTTTTTGCATGTCCAGATCATCCAGACGTTTCATAAAAAGAAGATAGGTGATCTGCTCAATGGCGGTTAACGGGTTTGAAATCCCCCCCGCCCAGAATTTATCCCATAGCTGATCGATTTTACTTTTAAGGGCTGCGTTGTGTTGTAACATAATGTGTATTTAATTTCTGACAGATAAATTTTCAAGATACACACTGATAACAATCTTTTCTATCAACAGGCAATTTCTCTACTCATTCTGTCGGTATTAAATTGCGTTGGATTGTTTCTGATATACCATGATATTTTTGCCCATTCATCCTGATTACGAATGATTCTATCATGGAACGAACGTTGCCACATAAATTCATCGTCACCCAATTTTCGAATATTGCTGGTTACGATATTTTTAAATGATTTTATGATTTTGGATAATTGCCCGTAATTTTTTGAATTTGCCGTTCCTGATCCCATTCCGGTAGGGACAGAACAATGTTCTGTCCCTACCGGAATGATCGGTTCTGTCCCTACCGGAATGGCTGGTTCTGTCCCTACGGTTGGCAATAAAACAATGATCCCATGAATATGATCCGGCATGATCACCCATTCGCCCAATTCCACATTGGGATAATGTTCCGGTATTTCTGACCAGAATCTGGATGAAATTTTACCTTTCTCATTTAAGACCATTTCATTGTTAATGACCTCGCCAAACATGGTGGCATTTTCAAACCGGCGGTGAATGCAAAGCGTTACAAAATAAGCCCCGGGGTTTGAATAATCAAAACCAGGTAAACGGTTTAATTTTCTGTTTTTCATATTACCCCGCAACCCCCTCGACAAGACTTACGATTTCATCAATTTCGCGGGGTGAAAATAAGCCCAGAATCCCGTCACGGTGAATGACGGTAAAAGGAGCCTGCGTCATGTCTTTCTTTTGTATGGCCCCGCGCTCCAGGATAAATTCCTTCATGGTGCTTAAAAACTTCAACTGCTGGGTGGTTAAATTGGAATGCACCCTGATAAATTCATCAAAAGCCTTGACGACGGTTTCTGAAAAACGTTCAACCTCTTCAATACCCAGAATATGCCGTATAAACTGTAAAAATTTTGCCCGGCGGTTGTCATAGATACGGCGCAATAAATCTTCTGTCACATGCGGCCTCTCACGGTACAAAAAGTCAGCCAGCTCTTTTTTCTCCGCCTCGGTAATTTCCGCGCCAGATTGAATCTTCAATAGAACCGGGTTGTCTCGCGCAAGCTCCCTGACAGACTCTTCCACCATCTCCCGGTATTTCGAAACACTCAGGGCCTCGTGCTCCGGGCCAAACTCAACCATCTCTTTGGTTTTCACCACATCTTTGAGATCGAGTTTGGTAACGCCTGTGGGCGGTTTCTTGTCAATAAGCTTTACCAGCGGCGCCAGGTTTTCTGATAACTCATCGAGATCAAAATCATGGGCCTTTGACCAGTATCCATTGGTCTGGGCCTTGCGAATTAAATCTTCTTTTTCGGCCACCGTATTGATCGAAAGAGGCAGGTCAGAAATGTGTTCCATAATGTTATCTCTTAAAACCTCAAACCTGGCTTCTTCTTCGGGAGTCTTTAAATCTTCCTGTGAGCAAATGAACTTCGAAAGCGAAACCTCTAAAACATCTTTTTCAAAACGCATGGCCTTGAAGTCGACCTGCGAGAGGGCTCTAAACAAAGGCGCAATATGATTTCTCAATCGTTCTATTTTATCCGAACCCAGACGAATCCAGAAATGATCATCTTCGACCTCGGCAAGTTTTTTGGCAGCCTCCATCACCGTTACAGAATTTTTGGGCAACTGCGAGATTTGATTTCGTAGTTTACCAATTTCCTTTATCAGTATAGGGAGGGGGGAAGAATCCCCCCTGATTCCGGTCGGCGCTTCGCTCTGGCTCAGCGCCCGTCCTCCATCACCCCCCACGATTTCTAGCAGGGCTTCGATTTTATCAATTCGTATGTTCACAAAGCGTACGGGCAGGGGAATCTGCACCGGAGGTTCTTTGCCCATGGGGTTGATTTTGAAATAGTCAAAGTTCTCCCAGCAGTCCATGATTAAAAAGGTATCTTTTTCAAGGCACCAGGGCTTTTTCTTTTCTTCCTCAAGAAGCCGGGTACCCCGGCCAATCATCTGCCAGAATTTTGTATATGAATACACGGGTTTGGCAAAGACAAGATTTACAATCTCACGAACGTCAATACCGGTATCGAGCATATCCACACTGACGGCAACCCGTGGCATATCCTTCCTTCTAAATTGAGCCAGGAGGCCGTCTGTCCCATAGACTCTGGGGTCATCTGATACAATTACCCTGGCAAGTTCCCCTGCATACTGGGGATAAAGCTGATCAAATATTCTTTCAATACTTCGTGCGTGCCCGATTGATGAACAAAAAAATATAGTTTTACCTGGCAAAACACCATGGGGATCTTTGATACATTCCTCCATGAATTCTTTAACTATCAAAGCATTGGTACCTTTGTTCGTAACAGTTTTTTCCAGATCGGTACCTTCAAACTGTATCTCTTCAACTTCCTTTCCATCCAGCATCAGTTGTTTCTGGTCCTCCAGGGAAATGGTGCGTTTGCTGATCCCTTCATCCTGAAACTTGGTGTGCAGTTTCATCACAGAAAAGTCGCATAAATACGGCGGAACATTTCTAACGGCTTCTTCATAAGAATATGAAAACGTAGGCACTCCATCATCGCATTGAAAAAGTTTGAACGTATTGTGATCAATTACATTCGTTGGCGTAGCGGTTAAACCCAGGGTAATGGCATTAAAATAATGTAAAATTTCCTGGTAGGTATTGTAAATGGATCGATGACTTTCATCCACAACCACGAGATCAAAAAAATGGGGCGATAACGAGTTTTTTTCATCGCGTATGATATTGAGCATCGTAGGGTAAGTGGAAATATAAATCCTGCGATCGGTGGCGATCTCTTTTTCTCCCTGTTTGGGCCAGCGGGGTTCATTGGGCAGATGTTCTTTAAAGGCATCCAGACCCTGGTCCATCAAGGCAATTCGGTCTACCAGAAAAAGGACCCGTTGCGCCCAGCCGGCTCTCATGAGAGCATCCACCAGGGCAACGCATGTCCGTGTTTTTCCCGTACCCGTAGCCATGACCAGAAGAAATTTTCTCTTTTTCAAAAATACGCCTTCCATGACTTCACGAATGGCTCTGATCTGGTAATCCCGGCCGGCAATTTTGGTATTGATCAGCTCCTGGGCCAGAGGCTTTCGGTTTTCCCGAATATGTTGATACCGTTCCAGGTCATCGCGGGTCGGGAACCCAACGACTTTTCGAGGCGGATAGTTGTCCAGGTCCCAGAAATACGTCTCATGACCGTTGGTATAAAAGCAAAAGGGCAGTTTACATTTATATTGCTTTTGAATATTATAGCAATACTGTTTGGCCTGTTCCTGGCCTAGCTCGGCATCTTTGGAAGTTCGTTTGGCTTCAATAACAGCAAGCGGTTTTCCATCTTTACCAAGCAGAACATAATCACTGAACTGGAGACCGAGGTATGGCCTCTGCGGTTCTTTTACCTCATCCGGCAAACCTGTTTCAATTTCAAACTCCCGCAAAACCTGGGTCCGGTTATTGACATCCCAGCCGGCTTCAAGAAGCTTTTTGTCAATGATCTCCTGCCTGGTTTGTTTTTCTGATAAACTCATTGATGCTATTTATGAATTTGAATTTCCGGTTTTTCGACCTGAGACATAACCGACATTCGACTTGTCTTTTTCATATCACACCCTGTTTAATATCAAGAAAATGAACCGTTTTTAACGGTAATAACTGTCTTTTTGATGGATCGATTTTATGAGAATATTCAATCCAGAGGTCAACCAGTTCCCTTGCGTTTATCAGCTTTATTCTGCGTTGGGTGTCTTTTCTGGCTTCTTCCATCGTCGGCTTTGTAAACCCGCCAGAATTTACATAGATACCAACCTCACCTGTATGTATTAAAGACGCAAAAGCACGGTACTCATCTGGTGTAATAGATGTGGCCTTTCTTTTCACTTGGACCTTGATTCTTGGCGGTTTTGTCCCGAGCGGGTCCAGGCCGGCAATAATATCAATGCCTCCATCCGGGCCCGGAGGAGCGATCCAGTCAATATAATAGCCCATTGCCTCGAGAAGGCCCGCAATAAGGTCCTGAAATTTATAGGGGTCTATTTTCTCAAGGTACCTTATAATTTCAGACCAGGCTTGCTCTTCAGCTTCCTCCAGGGTAACCGTGGCGCTCTCAGCAAAATCGGCATCTTCTGAATCAACGACTTCCGATTCAGGGCCTGCTTCCCCCGGTTGTTCTTTTATCCAATCATAGTATAATTTTTTCGCTTTAGAATAAAACTCTTCCGGGTCTTTATATTTGTCAAAGGCGCTTAAACCTTTTTCTGTAATATACCAGATTCCGCCTTTTTCTTTAACCATCCACCCGGCTTTGACGGCATCAACGGTTGCAAACCGTAAAATTTTTGGAAATCGTTGATCTCCATTTTTATAATTGCCTTTTTCATGCTCCGTCAATTCAACTCGCCCGGAAACGCTTAAAATGGCATTTTTTGCCTGAATCCCTTCCTCCAGATTCTCTTTTAAGATTTGAAATAAAGTGCGCAAAAGCTCCCCATTTCTCTTAACTGTAACGCCTTTGCCCATATAACTTCCCCAGGTTGATGTTTTTTTATAAGACAGATATATAAGGCAAAAGCATAGTGACAATCTATATTCTTGGTAACCATCCTGACGATTGCCATTGGTGAAACATTTGGCAGGTCTACGTTCACCCTGGGTAAAAGCCCAAGACTGTAAAACCCCGGGGAATTTTGCAGGCAAAACCCTTGAGGAAAAGCGCGAAGTATTGCAATCTTTTATTCAGAAAATAACTATGACGAAAGACACAAAAATGTTGATTGAGTATGATTTCCTTTGCTGGAAAGAGGAGGGATCGGGAGATGTAGCAAGAACCGCAGGTGTTACCCACGGTTCGCCGCTTGCATGGAATGCTCCCCGACCAGGACAAGGATAACCTTCGTGACTTTCAGTCACTCGGTTGCGAACCGATGTTCCAGTCCCGATTCTCCATCTACTGCATCATCAATCCGTGTCCCAGGTTCGAATCCTGGTCGTATATAAAACAAAAGGCCGCAAACGCGGCCTTTTCAGAATGCTCCCCGACCAGGACTCGAACCTGGGACACGGTGATTAACAGTCACCTGCTCTACCGACTGAGCTATCGGGGAATATATTTACTCTCATAGTCCCCCGATTCAATCGTCGACTGCTATCGGGGAATTTATGTTCATCAATTCATGAAAATAGAAACATCGTGTCAACAATAAATCTATTTATTTGTTTACGACCTCGGATGATGGGTTTTATGCGCTTTTTCCAGTTCCTTGGAAACGACGTGGGTGTAGACCTGCGTGGTGGATATGTCGATATGCCCCAGGAGTTCCTGTACCGACCGGAGGTCGGCGTTGTTTTGCAGCAGGTGGGTGGCAAAGGAATGTCTCAGGGTATGCGGTGTTATGTTCTTTTGAATGCCGGCCCGGTCAATGTATCGCTTTAAAAGTCTCCAGGCGCTTTTCCGGTTGATCGAGCCGCCCTTCTTGGAAATAAACACAAAGTCGCTGCTTCGGCTGCCCATGATGTTCTCGCGCACCTTGCCCAGGTATTCGGTCAACAACTCGGCGGCAATCTCTCCAAACGGGACCAGTCTCTCCCTGCCCCCCTTGCCCTTGACGTTGATCAACATATTTTCCATGTCCAGGTCGGAGACCTTCAAGTTGCAGGCCTCGGAAATTCTCAGGCCCGCCGAATACAAAATCTCGAACATCGTCAGATCCCGGTATTCCAGGTCGTTGGTTTTGCTGAAAACGGAGAAGAGTTTCTTAACCTCTTCCTGCGAGAGAAAATCGGGCAAATTCCGCTCGATCCTGGGGCTCTCGACCTTGTCCATCGGGTTGTCCTTGATGAACTTCTGGCTCTCTAAATAATTGTAAAACTGCCGAAGGGAGGCGATTACCCTGGCCTTGGTCCGGTTGCTGACCATCTTCACGGTCTCTTCGCGTAAAAATTCATAGATCTCGGTTTTACCGATCGAGATGAGATCCTTGTTATCTTTTAATAAAAACTTGTCCAGTTTTTTGATATCCGAAAGGTAAGAGAAGATACTGTTCTGGGAAAGTCCCTTCTCAACTTCCAGGTAATCCTTGAATTCCTTAACAATCTTGTTGCTTCTGACTACCAATTCATTCCTCTCAATGGACATTCCATAAAAACCGGAGGCGGCGATTATGTTTTGTCACAACACTTTTTTTAAATATGTTTATCCATCGACCCAATTGAGACATAATTTAATCAAAAAATAGTATTTTACATACCGATTCCTTATAAAATATTTAACTGGTGGTAAACTACCTGGTTGTTTTCCTTGGCGGGGGGCTAGGCTCCCTCTGCCGGTTCTATCTTTCTACCCTGGTGAACCGGCACATGGATTCCTTTTTCCCCTACGGCACCCTTACGGTAAATCTCCTGGGGTCCTTTGTCATCGGGCTATGCTTTGAATTGTTTGACCGGGTCGCGGTACCCGTCGAGGCGCGCATCCTGCTGACCGCGGGGTTTTTGGGCGGGTTTACGACCTTTTCCACCTTTGCCTACGAAAACAGCGTTTTCCTTCGCCTGGGGCAATACCGGCACCTTTTCACGAACTTCCTGGTTCAAAATATCGCCGGGCTTCTGTTTGTCTTGCTGGGTATCCTGGCCGTTCGCCTGACGTTTAAATTCATCCTGAGGTAACATGTTTACAAACGCATCCATTCTGAGAATCTTTATCGGGGAGTCTGACAAAATTAACGGGAAGCCTTTGTATGAAGAAATTATCCTTGAGGCAAAAAAACGAAACCTGCTGGGCGCCACGGTACTGCGGGGTATTACCGGTTTCGGGGCGCATCACCAGATCCATACCTCGAAGGTATTGGACATGTCCTTTGACCTTCCCCTGGTAGTTGAGATCGTCGATCAGAAAGAGAAACTGGATCTTCTTCTGCCCTTTCTGGCAGAGACCGTTAAAGAAGGCCTGATCATGCAGGAAGATACCCGGATATTTGTGCCGGGAAAAAAATAATCACATCAACTGAAGGTTCATCTTCAGGGCATGAAACCGCTTTGCCAGGATCCGGTATTCGTCGTTTAATTTGGAAGTTTCCGCGGTCTGACTCACCCACAAATCGATATTCTTTTTCGTCTTTTCCAGGGTGTAACTCCACGTAATCGACTTCGGATAATACAGAATCTTCTGCCCTGCCTGACCGGACGACTCCGCCGGAATCATGATAAAGTTAAATTCCTCGATGATGTTCATAAACTGCTGTTCGTTTAAATCCGGGAATCTTTCCTTGACATCATTGATCGAAGGGATCAGGTTTTGCTTGAAATAAAAGAAATCCAGCTCTTCGAGTATCCGGTTTCGAATCAGCAGGTGCTTTAAATGCTTTTTCTTTACAGCCTGCTGCCGCATGACTTCAAGTTTTTTAGCCTCCCGCTTTGCCTGGTTTTGTTCCGACAGGATCCTTTGGCGATCCACGACCAGTTTCTTTATCGACCGGTAGACCAGGTTCTGAACAAAATCCAGTTGAATCCACAGAAAAAAGTTGTAATAAAAGGGCACGATGGCCTGGTAGGCAAAATTCAGGAGAGCGGAATAGTTCTTGTGAAACTGGGCGTTGTTAAAGGGATTAATGTCCGCCTTGATTTTTTGAGAGTCCTGCAGAAGTTTTCGAAAAGCCAGAATTTTCCATATCTCGTTATGCGACAGGCTTCTGAGCAATTCCAGGGCCGAATTAAAATTTTGAAACGTCATCTCCATAAAGACGTGAACAGTCCCCCGCCGTCTTTCCCAGGTGGCGCTGACAATGTTTCTTTCCTGTTTTACCTTCTCAATCGCCCCCTGGGGGTATCGTTGCATTTCGGTCTCGGTAAAAAAGTAAATAGGCTGCGAAAGGGTTGAATCTTCTTCGCGATTGCAGATCTTGTTCTTGAGTTCCTCGTACATGAGGTAAACGTGTTCGATGTATTTTTTCTCGCTGTATTCGTTCATGAATTTTTCAAGCTCGCGAACGAGCATAAACACGATTCGGCCGGGATAAAAAACCTGCCCCTGGTATTTTTCCTCTTCAAGAAATTTTTGAACAGAATATGTCTTCTCGGCGGTGAATTTCATCAACTGCTTGTTGTCAAATTCCATATTGTGAATTTCTTCCTGCAATTTGATAACGTCCAGCTCCCGGGTCACGCTCGGAACGGCTTCATACTGCGGCAATATCCTGTTGAAGAAAAAAGCCGAAAGCGTTCCTGAAATTTCTTCCAGGCTCGCGCCGGGAAGAAGAAAGATATGCCGGTTATAGAGCTCTACGGCCCTGCGTTTCAGGACAAGGGTTTTCATGAGATCCGCCTTGAACTGGTCGAAGGTCTCCCTTTCGGGCATCATGGCAAGGTCGCTTTTTCCAAACAACAAATCTATCGAAAAGTAAATTTCCGGGTAAAAAATCTCGGAATGCTCGTCTTCCAGCATGCTGCTTTCCAGGTCTTTCCAGAAAGCGTCGCGGTTAAAAACATAGCCGTCCTTGGCGTAAAGGCCCACCGCCTCGACCGATTTTTCAATCAACTCCGCATAGACATCGGGAATATCGTAGGATTTTTTTTCGGGACGGCTGATGATAAACGCCTGCGCAACCAGCTCGCGCCGGGTTTCACTGTACGTTATGGCGGGGATAACGGCGATCAAATGATCCAGTTTCAATTCAATAAGGGTTTTATGAATACCCGATTCGGTATAACGGCCATTGAGGGTATTTACCAGCTCCTTGACGGTCATCAACTGGCTGTTTTTTGCATTTTTTATGCTGGTCCGGTCCTCTACAAGCGACAAAATATCAAACTTTTCAGGTCTTTCCAGGTAAGCGCCTTTGACAAAGGCTTCTTTTTTAGTGCATAGGTTGAAAAACTTATCAGGTACCACGAGGATGAATATATTAAAAAAACGCGGTTGGTTCCAATTTTCTCGTTTTTTGGGGTGATTTATCCGGCGTCGGCAAGGGTAAAGTACGAAACCTGGTCCTTCAGGGCCGATGCCTCGGCGCTGGTTTCTTCGGCAGAGGCAGCCAACTCTTCCGATGCCGAAGCGTGCGATTGAACCAGCTGGTCAAGAAGGGTTACGCTCTGGGCGATCTGGTTGATACCGCCTAACTGAACCTTCGTCTCGTTGGATATGGCGCCGATCAACTCGCCCGCCTTTTGAATACCCGGTATCATTTCGCCGATGATCTGCCCCGTTTTTTCGGTTATCGCGCCCGTATTTGCCGCCAGCTCGTTTATCTCTTTGGCGGCCAACTGCGAACGTTCGGCCAGTTTTCGAACCTCCATCGCGACCACGGCAAATCCCGTTCCGTGATCGCCCGCCCGGGCGGCCTCGATGGCGGCATTTAACGCCAGCAGGTTGGTCTGGTAGGCAATTTCTTCAATGACGTTGATTTTTTCCGTAATGGACTTCATGGCGCCTACGGTCTCGACCATGGCGCGTCCCCCCGAGGTCGCCTCATCCGAGGTCTTCTCGGCAAGAGATTTCGTGAGCCCCGAATCTTCGGTGGTGTTGCGAATTGACGCCGTAATTTCTTCGATCGAGGCCGTAATTTCGTCGAAGGTAGCCGACTGCTCTACGGCCTCCTGGCTGAGAGACTGGGCTGTCATACTCAGGTCGCCCGAATTCGTGGTCAAAACCTCGATGGATTTTATCACCTCGCGCAAGACGCCGTTTAGTTTGCGGCTCATGGTCTGCAAATGCTCCAGCATCTCGCCGGTTTCGTCTGTCGAATCGATGATGAATTTCTCGGTCAGGTCGCCCTTGCTGATTCTATCGACGCTTTGGACAACCTTTTGAATCGGCCTGACGATGCTTCTTGAGGTCATATACGAGATAATTGCGCTTACAATCAATAAAACGACGGCGCTTGTCATGAGGGAATACAAAATCATCCTCACCAGTTCTGCGTTATGCGCCGAATTGTTAACAATTTCGCTGGTCTGGCTTTTTCTGAGCTTTTCAATTTTTTCGCCGAGTACCTTTGAGTCGTTGTCAAACTCCTCCATCACCCGGTTGCCGGCATCCCGGCTTGTTTTTATATATGCCTGGGTCATCTGGTAACCGGTGTCATATAATTCCTTAAAGGCCGCTTCGAGATCGTTTATTTCTTTCAGAGATTCTTTGTCGTTTTCCCTCGTAAACATTTCACGAAACTTTCGAATACCTTCGTAAAAGTCATCGGCATTTTTCCGGGCCTCTTCCAACCCCCCTGTGTCGTGTGTTGCCGAGACATCAGTCATGTACTGTTGCACCTGGACCACGTTTACCATCATGCTGTCGGCAAGCAGGCTAAAGGGCAGACTTTCGTTTGCCGTCTGCTCGACATTGGCTCGTAAATTGTTCAGGAAAAGAACGGTTGCAAAAATGGTAATGGACAACAGCGCCAGAATGGTACCAAATCCAAGAGTAAGCCTGAGACCGATTTTCATATTTCGTAATTTCATAATTTTTTCCTGTCGCGCGACGAAACAAAAACACACCGACTGATGATACTTACAAAGGAATACATACCGCCATCCTGACAACTAGAAAATACTTCAGGTAACGTCCTGTGAGAGCCTGTGCGCCAACCTGCTTTTTGAGTAAGATGAGAAAGTTCAATGCGATCGAAAAGTGGCTAAAAGGGTCACTAACGGTGACCCTGCTAGCCATTCACAGAGTTTTTCGAAGAAAAACCAAGCTGTCGCTTGAGACAGCTCAGGTAGCGCGTCACTATGAAATAGTAAAGATGCGCTACAAGCTTTTCGAGTAAAGCATTGAACTTTGGGGTTGTCTTTGTTTTTTAAAACCAGTTGTCGCACAGGCTCGAAATGCCCGAACTTTGGTCGGAACATCCGTACATATTTGTTGACACGGCATTTCGCAGGCTCCTGTTGGGAGTACATGAGAAAAAACACCCGCGCAATCATCTATACTATCATCGGTATTCTAACCGTCTTCTTGAATAGCACGGCCTCTTTTAGCGCCGAGCCCGTAAATTACAACGAAGAACTTGACAAGGCAACCCCAGAATATGTTGAAAAAATTTACCAGTTGGCTCTCATGGAATTTGACAAACAGGCCTACGAGGAATCCCTGAAGTATATCCGGCATGTGATCAAATCTGACATGAATCACTACAAACTCCGCTACCTCGCCGCCCACGACCACTGGAAGCTCGGCCATTTTGATTCGGCGACAACCCACTTTCAAACGATACTGTTTATCAAACCTGAAAACCCCCAGGCCTATATGGATCTGGCCCTGATGAAAATCCAGGAGCGCAACTACTGGGCCGCCGAAAGCGTTCTGCAGACGGGGATGGCAACCTTGAAGGCAGCCAACGTTTTTATACCCTCGAAGTTTTATAACATCTATGCGCGCATTCAACTTGCCAAGGGGTTTGCCGAAGAGGCCCTGAAATACGCCCAGCTGGCAAAATCCGCTTTTGAAAAAAACGGGGCCGGGGTGAAGGACAAGCTTGAGGCCATGACCCTTGAGGCCCGAAGCCACCTGCTTCTGGAAAATTTTGACAAGGCCGAACTGGCCATGCAATGGGCCATCGCGATGCGAAAGGACAACGTATACGCCCACAACCTCCTGGGGTATATCTATACCAGGTGGGCCATGAAAATTGCGGCCACCGAACCCAAACAGGCGGGTTTTTATAAAGACATGGCCATTGAAAGTTTTAAAACCGCCAAAAAAGTACCGGGCGTCGTTGAAGAATTTTCAACGATTATCGATGCCAACCTGGCCAACGCCAACAGCATCGCGGTACAATAGTTTTGATTTTAATGTAGTTGTAGTTTTAAAAGGAATGCCCGATTCTAAAAAACTCAAAGTCTTTTACGCCGATTTTGGCTGCCGTTTAAACCAGTTCGAAACCAGGGTGTTAAAAAACTCCCCCGCAGCGGGTCTTGTCACGACAAAAAACCAGCACGAGGCCGACTACATTGTCATCAACACCTGCACGGTAACCAACCGGGCCGACGTGAAAAACCGCCAGGCCATTCGGCGGGCAAGACTTGCCAACCCGCATGCCCACATCATCGTCACCGGCTGCCAGGCAACCTCCGACCCGGAGACGTTAACCGAAATGCCCGAGGTAAACACCGTCGTGGCCAATTCGCAAAAATTTACCATACCCGATTTTATCCTGGGCAATACCATCGACCATACCGTTCGACCCTTCCCGGTATCCAACCAGAACCTTCAGCAAAGCGCCAGGGCCTACCTGAAAATCCAGGACGGCTGCAACAAGCGATGCAGCTACTGCAAGATTCCGGTGTCCCGCGGGCGGGCCGTTTCACGGGAGATGAACGATACCCTCGCCGAAGTACGGACCCTGGCGGGCGCCGGGTTTCACGAAATCATACTCACCGGCATCAATATCGGCCACTACCGTGACGGCAAGAACCGCCTTCCCGATTTACTAAAACGCCTGCAAGACGTCGAAGGCGACCACTACTACCGCATCAGCTCGATTGAACCCGACAGCGTCGACAGCGAATTCCTGGACCTTTTGGCGTCTGAAAAATTTGCCCGGTTTCTACACGTTCCGGTTCAGAGCGGTTCCAATGCCGTGCTAAAGGTCATGCGCCGTGGTTACGAAGCAGAGAGGTACGCCGCGATCATCGAGGAGGCAAAGGCCAGAATTCCCGGAATTCATATCGGAACCGACATCATCGTGGGCTTCCCCGGCGAGAGTGAAGCCGACTTCGAAAAAAGCCGCGCCCTGGTAGAAAAACTGGAGTTTGCCAACGTTCATATATTCCCGTTTTCAAAACGATCCGGCAGCGAAATTGACAGGGTTCTTTCACAAAAGACAAAGGACATACCTTCAGGGGAATCATCAACTGTGTTTACGGAGATTCCCGGCGACACCGTCAAAAAAAGGGTCAAGGTATTGACCGACCTCCAGGAAACGAACAAAGTAAAGTACCTCGAAAAGATATCCGGTACCGTCGTCAGGGCCATTGTCGAAAAGTCAACCGGCGATATGGCGCGCATCGTGACCGAAAATTATCTAAAAGGCGAATTGCCGTTGCCGGGTGCGCCGCAAAAGGGTCAACTGGTGCGCGTTACCTGCAACTTTCCCCTGGGTTTTACTGCCGCTTTAGCGTGATGTTTTTTTGGATCTGCCTGGTCAGGATATGGGTTTTGACATCCAGGCGCATCTGGTCCAGGCGCCCCAGCAGAACTTGCTCCAGCAACCGGTAATAACTCCACAGGGCTTGCTCGTAAGGGTCCAGGCTTTGGGCGGTTTTTTCAGGGGTTTTGTGCGGCGCATCCAGGGGATCGTCGCCTGGATCAAGGGCCGGGCCGGTAATCGTTGCCGCATAATGCTGCTCACGATCGATCGACCGCTCAAGCCTTGCCCATTTTTCGGGGTCTTCGGCCCCGGTTGCCAGCAGTTGAATTTGATGAATCTTGTAAGTTACCAGGCGATAAAGCTCTCGAAACGGGCCCGGTGGTTGATGGTTACCGGGATTACCCCCTGGCAACGAAACCGCCTTTTCGGGCCTCCATTTTTTCGGCGTCGGAAAGCTGGCTTTTAAAGGTCGTGGGTTTGGCGTCGATCTGCTTCCAGGCGTCGAGCAATTCGTTGAACATTTTAATCACGTGTTCAATGCCCTCTTTTTCTTTTTTAATATTTGCCTCAAGAAGCTCTTTTTTCATAAAGACATACAAACTGAGAAGGTTTTCGGCAATTTCGCCGCCGCGGGTCATGTCCAGCGAGACCATCAATTCGGTAATGATGTCCTGGGCGCGCAATATTTTGGCATTTACAAGGTCGTATTTTTTAAAATTATCGATATTGGCCAGGGCTTCTTCAAGAAAACGAATCGCCCCTTCGTAGAGCATGACAACCAATTGCTTTGGATTTGCCGTCTCTACCTGATTTACCTGATATTCTTCATAACCACTTTTCATGAATTAACCCCCAGCCTGCACGATCCTGAGTTTGTCCCCCAGCTTCATACAGATATACTGGTACTATCGACAGGAAATTTCAACGTCTCAATAAAAAAAGATAAAATAATAGCCTGTGCGGCCAACACACTTTTTGAGCAGGTTGAAAAAGTTCAATGCGATCGAAAAGTGGGTAAAAGGGGCACTAACGGTGCCCCTTTTACCCATTCACCGTCGGGCCGCGCCTCCTTGCGCACCGCCGGCCTGGCTACCCTCCTGGTAGCTCCGACAGAGTTTTTCGAAGAAAAACGCAGCTTTTCGAGTAAAGCATTGAACTTTGGGGGTTGACGTTCTTTTCTGAATAGAGTTGTCGCACAGGCTCTTACAAGCCTGTGCGGCCAACACACCTCGTAAACAATGCACAAATGAAATTGACAGGGGGTATCGAATTTACCACTTCAGGAGCAATGCTGTCGAAAAAAGATAAAGAAGAATTCGCCCAGAAGGTAAAAAAACTCGAACAGGACCAGGAGAGTTTTCGAAACACCTTCCAGAAACAAAACGATAAAAAAGACCGGGCGGGACAATTTCGACCCCTGGCGATCATCTACGAGTTTATCTCGATGGTGTTGATCTTCTCCCTCGGCGGCTACTTTCTGGCCCAGTACACCAATACCCAGCCCTGGACCATGATCGGGTTAATCTTGTTTGGGTTTGCCTATTCGTTTTACCGTCTCTACAAATCGGTCACCTGAAGCCTTGCCGGAAACATGACCTTCGACAATACCTTTAAAATAGCCCTGACATCGTATGCCAAAATAAACCTCGGGTTGTCGGTCCCCTTTCGCTACCCCAATGGCTACCACCACATCGTCAGCATCTTTGCCCCCATTGACCTTGCCGACGAGATTACTTTTTTTGTAACCCCCCCCCTGGCAAACAAAATGGCAAATTCCGGGGTAGCAGCCGGCGACGACTTTAAACTCACCTGGGAAAACCTTCTTCCCTCCATGTTTCAAAACGAGGCCGTCAACCGGGCCTTTACCGAAGAATACAAGAACAACCTCATGTACAAGGCCTGGGTATGGTTTATGAAGTTTATCAACGAACGAGGGGTATTTCTGCCCCCGACCATGTATCACGTGCATATCCGGAAAAAAATTCCCTCGCCCGCGGGCCTGGGGGGCGGCAGTTCCAATGCGGCCTGTATCATCGTGGCGCTTTTTAACTACCTGAGGCAGTACCTGGAATCAACCGGTGTTTTTAACCAAAACCAGTGGGCGGCGCTGCAGGCCGACCTTCAAAAACACTGTATCGAACCGGGCGCCGACATACCGTTTTTTGTCGACCTCCTGCTGAACAAACCCCAGGCCTCGCTCATCAGCGGTACGGGCGAGGTCTACGGCAACCTGCCGGGCTTGAAAATTTCCGGCATCCTGGGGATTCCCCCTTTTGGTTTTTCCACCCCCGGAATGTACCAGGCCATGGAAAAACCGGTACTGGAGATTTCCGAAGAAGGAGCACAGGCTCAGGAATATGTACAGGGCCGGTCAAAAAAGAGTTTACACTGTGATAATTACATTATTTGTAACCTGTATTCTATTCATGCCAACTACTTGAGTTTGTATGAAATGCTATGCAAAGATTCTCCGGCACGCCGCCTGGACAAAGAAGGCGACCCGGGGCAAATCATTGACATAGAAGAGAACAAAGCATATTTTCTAAAAAATGAGTTTATCGGCATCAGTGAAAAACTGTATCCCGACAAGTTCCTGGTAATAGAAAACATGCGAAAGGCCGCCGCCGGGAGAATATCTCCATGTACACAGGGTGGCTCTTTCAAGGGTAAACGGATCAGCTCTATGAGCGGCTCCGGGGCATCTGTCTTTGCCGGCATTTGCGGCGCAGACGGGTCAAACCGGCAACTTCGGCAAAGGCTGGAGGAATCGGTGGCCGCCCTTAAAAAAGAATTTCCCCAGGCCCACTGGCTGGTGTTCTCGACAATGACATAAATATTGGGCCGTCGCCAAGCGGTAAGGCATCAGGTTTTGATCCTGACATGCGGAGGTTCGATCCCTCCCGGCCCAGCAAGTATTCCCAAACGGGCTTTCGACCGGATCGCAGAAAACGTTTTTAGCCCCCTTAGAAAAAGTAAAAATATGACAGAGAACGTTACCCAAAAACCACATGCACTGATTCTCGCAGCCGGCAAAGGTACGCGAATGAACAGTGAGCTGCCCAAGGTTTTGCATGAGTTGGCGGGCAAACCCATGATTGAGTACGTTCTTGAGGCGACCATGAAATCGGGCATTCGGCATATCACCGTAGTCGTCGGTCATGGCAAAGAAAAGGTTCAAACCGCCGTTGAAAACTGGCACGGGCTTCATACCGACGTGATCGTCGATTTTCACGTACAGGAAGAACAACTTGGCACAGGTCATGCCGTCATCACCGCCGAAAAACTCCTCAAGGGCTTTGGCGACTACCTGATTGTTCTGCTCGGGGATGTCCCCCTGATTCGCCCCGAAACCATCGAAAGTTCTTATAATGAAATTCTACGGCAAAACGCCTCTACCCTGGTGATTACCACGAAGCTGGCCAACCCCGCCGGTTATGGTCGAATCGTTCACAACGACAAAGGCGAGATTTGTTGTATCCGCGAAGAAAAAGAAGCCACCGAAAACGAGAAATCAATAAACGAAATCAACACGGGCGTATTTCTGTTTAAATCAAACCCGCTGTGGAAATACATCCCTCTTTTGCGAAACGACAACGCCAAGCAGGAGTATTACCTTACTGACATGGTCGAAATCATGATTGCCAACAAGGAAAAGGTCGTCACCTACCTTTGTGAAGATTCCCTGCAATTCCAGGGCATCAACTCCCCCGACCAGCTAAAAGCGCTCGAAAAAGAAATCAGGGTATCCGTATGAACACAATGCTTAAAGTATTTTCCGGGTCGTCAAACATCCCCCTTGCCGAAAAAATTACCGGGTACATGGGCATTGAACTGGGTAAGATCGACCTGAAGAGATTCAGCGACGGCGAGATTTCGGTCAAGATCACCGAGAACGTTCGCGGTTCGGATGTTTTTATTGTCCAGTCCACAAGCTCCCCCGCAAACGATCATATCATTGAACTTTTACTTATCATCGACGCCTTTCGCAGGGCATCGGCGCGGCGAATCACCGTGGTAATGCCGTATTTTGGTTATGCCCGCCAGGACCGCAAGGTAGAACCCCGTGTGCCGATTTCGGCAAAGGTTATGGCCAAGGTTCTCGAAAATATCGGAACCAACCGGTTGCTGGCGATGGACCTTCATGCCGACCAGATTCAGGGATTTTTTGACATTCCCGTCGACCACCTCTTTGCCGCCCCCGTTTTAATCGACCACTTTAAAACCCAGAGCATGGAAAACGTCGTTATCGTTTCCCCTGACTCTGGCGGTGCCGAAAGGGCGCGTTTTTTCGCCAAGCACTTAAATTGTGGTCTGGCGGTGATCGATAAGCGGCGTGAAAAAGCCAACGAGGCCGAGGTGATGAACATCATCGGCAATGTCTCGGGTAAAAAATGCATCATGGTAGACGATATGATCGATACGGCCGGAACCATCGCCAAGGGCGCTCAGGCGTTGAAAGATTTCGGGGCCATCGAGGTCAGGGCGGTAACCACCCACGGCGTATTGTCGGGGCCGGCCTGCCAGAGACTTGAAGAGGCGCCAATCGACGAAATTCTCGTAACAGATTCTATCAACATCACTCCCGAAAAAAGGCTCAAAAAGATAAAAGTTCTTTCTGTTGCCTCTTTGATTGGGGAGGCCATTTTGCGAATTCACGACGAGCGTTCCGTAAGTAATTTATTTGTTTAATATCAACAGGAGAAAAAAAAATGGAAGAAATAATTATCCAGGCACAAACAAGAAATTCAAATGAGAGAGCCGCCCTCATCCGAAAAGCAGGCATGATACCGGCGGTTTTGTACAACCACGGCAATACCGAGTTACTGAAGATTAACGAAAAAAATATTCAAAAAATATTTTCAGCCGGCATCTCGGAATCGACCCTGCTGGACCTTGAAATTGGCGGTAAAAAAGAAAAGTCCTTCATCAAGGATTACCAGGTTGACCCGGTTTCCAACCGGATCTTACACATGGACTTTTTTCGAATCACCTATGGCGAAAAAATCAAGACCCACATTCCGATTCACCTGGAAGGCAAGTCGGCCGGGGAAAAAGCGGGCGGCGTTCTGGAAGTCTTTTTGCACGACATCGAACTTGAGATTTTACCAAAGGACCTGGTATCGTCAATTTCCGTGGATATCAGCAACATCCAGATTGGCGAAGGCGTGCACGTAAACGACCTGACCCTGCCCCCAAGCGCGCGTATTCTCGTCGAAGGTAACCCGATTATCTTTCATGTAGCCCAGCCGCAGAAAGTCAAGGGTGAAGAAGAGGGCGAGGCCAAAGAAGCGACAGCATAATTTTGACAAGTCGAGGGAATGCAGTTTGAGTTCAAACATGAAGTTAATCATCGGCCTCGGTAACCCCGGGGACCGGTACATGAACAACAGGAGAAACATCGGCTTCAAGATCGTCGATGTTTTGGCGAACAATACCAGCATTCAAATCAAGACTAAAAAAAAGAAATCCCTGCTCGGTACGGGGGAATTTGAAAGGCACGAAATCGTTCTTTTAAAACCCCAGACCTTCATGGATCTCAGCGGAGAGGCGGTGCTTTACATCGCGTCGTTTCTGCGAATTCCCGTCAGCAGAATCATCGTGATTCACGACGACTATTCCCTGCCCTACGGCGACGTACAGGTAGGCCTGGGTCCGTCGAATATAAAGCACATCGGCCTGGACTCGATCACCCTGGCGTTAAAATCCGACAAGTATGTGCGCATACGAATCGGTATCGCCCCGCCGGGGCGAACGTTTAACCTGGAGGCCGACGGCTTCCCGATGATCACAAGCTACCTGGAAACCGATTTTACACTGGACGAGAATATGCGCATCATCGAGGTCATCAACGACGCCGAGGCGGCCCTGAGATCGATCCTTACCCAGGATATCAACGATGTCCTCTCCCGGTATAAACTTGGAACCCATACTAAGCAAGGCAAAACTTGACCTTTGCGACATCCAACCGGTTTTAGAAAAAAACTGGATACTGGCTTTCTCCGGCGGAGCCGATTCGACCCTTGCCCTGCACATTCTCCTGGCCCTTCACAAAACCTTCCCCTTGTCAGACCATTTCTTTTTACAAAATTCAAAAAGAAAATTAACAGTTTATTTTTTGGACCACGGCGACCAGACCCCTGAAGAGGCCGGACAAAGAAAACAAATCATCGATAGAAACCTGCAAAAAGCGCAGGCAATCTGCCCCGATATATCGCTTGAATTCCGGGTATTTCGCAGGGACATGAAGGGAATATGTCAAAGGATCAACGGCAATTTCGAATTTGTCTCCGGCCGTATGCGCCGCAGACACCTGGGTATGTTGATGCAAAAAAATCCCGGTTCGGTAATCGTCACCGGCCACAGCATGAGCGACTGGTTTGAGACCCTTCTCATGCGAATGAACCGCGGCAGTTCCCTGGAAAGACTTTACCCGTTTTTACCCTTCGAAAGTCACCAGGGCATAGAGTACTCTGACGAATTCTCTGGTATAAAATACTTTCGCCCGCTGGTCCTTCTAACCGCCGAAGAAATCCGGCAAACATGTAAAGACCTGTCGCTTGAGTTCTGGAGCGACCCATCGAATTTCAACGGCTCCAACTCGCGGGCAAAAATTCGAAGCCGCCTGACGATCGAAAACCCCGACGGGTTTCGAAAAACCACTCGAAATTTTTTTATCGAAAAACGCCGCCACATGGAAATGTACCATTCGGCGATAAAGAATTTTGAAAAAGAAATTATCATGGTTTCGCCCGCAAGGGAATACCGGGTCAAGCGCGAATTTTACCTGAATCTTGGCGCCGGAGAAAAAAAAATTCTTACGGAGAATCTTTTACAACGATTAAAACTCTGGCCGGTTTCATCTGTCCTTTTGAGCGCGGCCCTGCAAAATCCCTTTCAATATAAAACCTGGTCGATCGAAATCGAAAACTGGTCGGATCAACTCTATGTGGTTTTTCGTCGGGGGCGCAAAAATCTCCCGGTGGCGATTATGCTATCGGCCAACTCCGCGACGTTGGCTGCAAACCTTGTCACAAAAAAACATTTTATCAAAATGCCCTATGGAAGAAAGTCGGTTAAAAAAATCCTGGGCGAAAAAAAACTCTCGGCCAGGCAGAGAAAGTCGTTGCCCCTTGCCATGAGTTTAACCGACCCCCTGGAGATACTTTCTGTTCCCCTGTCGTGTTTTGGCCTCAAAGATATGCAATCGTTTCAAGGCCCGTAGCCACAACTAACTTCCTTTGGCAGTTTGTTCCCGGTAGAGGCTGTGAAGATCCTCAAAGTATTTTTTCATATCGGCAATGGTAAACTCACGACCGTCGCCTTTTGGCGAAACCATATGGCCATTGTTATGTACCAGTTGAACCTGGGCAAAAAGATTTTTACTCATGTAAACCCGCTCAGGACCCGGAGAATCGTAGAGCGTCACGACCTGGTAGTGATTTACATAACCGCAGGTCAGGCGAAACTGCCCATGGCCCAGGCTTTGTAATTTGTCGTCAATTTCACCCGATCTTTTTACAAAGGTCCTGCACTTGTCGATCGGGTAGAGCTTCTTCAGCGATACCGCCTTGATCTTCAGGCCTGAGTTTGCCGAAAAGTTTCCCGAGAGATCAAATGGGTTTTTGATATTCTGGGTGAAAAAATCATACTTGCCGATTTTTTCCGTCACGAGCCGTAAAAAATCTATCAAGACATTGTTATCCGTAAACGTGATAAAAATAAAAAACCGCACTTTATTCATACTATTTAAACCTTCGATCGATCATTGCCTTTAAAACGCTCCTGATTTCGGCCCGGATCGCCGGGTTATCGTGAGACAACGACAGGTTGAACAATTCCGGAAAAGCCGAATTGTCGTCGATCATTTCCATCGCGTACAGGGCGGCCGACTGAAGCGAAAAGGGTTCTTCTTTGCCGGCGATGATTTTCATCAAAAGGGGAACCGACTTTCTAACCTTGAAACTACCCAGCGCCATGGCGGCCTCTTCCCTCACCCCGAAGCTTTTGTGCTCGAGTTTATCCAGGAGCAATTCATAACCGCCGGCATCGGCAATTTTACCGACGGCATAGATGGCCCAGGTCAGGACCTCTTCGTCGGCCTCTTCCCGGAGAATACGGCTTAAGCCCGCCATCTGCCCGGTGTTATTTAACGAGATCAGGGATTTTATTTCCATGATTTTTAACTCCCGCTCGGTTTCCAGGGCCAACTGGCGCGATATAAAAAAAGCCGAGTTTATATTGTTGTATTCGTTTAGCGTCGTAAGGGCCGATTTTCGCACGTCGGCGGCGGGGTCCGACAAAAGTTCCAGCAGCGTATTGTAAGCCGCCGGTGGTTTCGATTTGGCAAGTATCCGGATGGTCAAGATACGCACCTCATTATTGACATCGGAGCGCAAAATTCGAATGTAATACGGTATGGCTTCCTGCATGTTCAGGGCGTCCAGGGTGCGAATGCAATAGTACCTGACGGACTTGTTTTTATCGTTGAGCAATTGCAGCAATACCGGCAAAGTCCGATCGTCTTTGAGGTAAAACAGGGAATCGATGGCATAGGTTCGCTCAACCGGGTTATCCGATTCGGCAAGTCTCAACACAATCGGGAACACCCTGTCGTCCTTAATCGCCGTCAGGGTCTCGTTGGCCGCCCGGCGAACCTCAAGCAAGGGGTAGGCGATCAGGGCGCTGGTCTGGTAAAACATCTCCTGGAGGTTGGAACGGGAAATGGAACCAAGCAACCTTGCCAGCCGGGTAATGTCCTCGTCGGTGGGCTGGTCTTTTGCCATAAGCCTGGCAGATTCTTCGGTCAACAGTTGAATGTACAAACGATGAATTGTGTCGCTTTGCTGAAAATACGGGAAATTTGCCGTAAACCGGACAATGATAAAATCCCGCAAGACCTGGCGGTTTTCCTCCCTGGCAAGCTCCAAAACCTTCAGCCAGAGCTTTTCGGGCATATCCTTGATCTTCTCCAGGAGGGTGACAATCTGCTGATCGCTGAAATCCCCCGCCCTTTCCAGGTTCCAGATGGCGTCGGCCTCGGCAACCGGGGTATACCGGGGAGAAACGTTCTGCGAAAAAAGTTGAGGCGCCCCTGCGCTGATCAAAAAACATGTGTACAAAAAGCGAAAAAACGGTCTTGTCATTTTACGTTGAAGGTATGTATGTCGAAAAACCATGATGTCCTTGTCCTTTCAAGAAGCCAGAAAACCGCAACAGGCGCAGCGATCATTCTGGGCAAGCGCTATGGTACGCCACCCTCCCCTTTCCATCATATACAGGTTCGGTAAAAATTCCCGGCCGGTTAGAAAGTCAACGGCCAGGTAGGCCATCATGGCGCCAATGATCCCCGGCAAGGGCGAAAGAATACCGTCGGTGGCGCACGTCGCAATCTCCTCTTCGGGAGGTCCCTCAAACAGGCAGCGATAGCAGGCATGACCTTTTTTAGCGGCAACGGGAAAAACATGACCCTGAACGTTGCCGATGCTGCCTATGATAGAAGGTATCCCCGTTTTCACGCAAAGATCCGAAACCAGGAACTTGCAATGGATGTCGTCTGTTCCCTCTAATATCAAGTCTATGGAGTCACAAAGAGATACCTGGTTGTGGGCCTCAAAACGGCCCTGCCTCCAGTCGACCTCCAAGGCAGGGTTTAATGTCGAAAGGTACTCCGCAGCCGTCGGCCCCTTCAAGGCCCCGACATGGCTTTCATTGTAGAGAATCTGCCTCGACAGGTTGCTTTCATCGACGACATCGGGATCCAAAAGCCGAATGTAGCCTACTCCCGATGAGGCAAGGTATGGCAACAAAGCAGAGCCGATACCGCCGGCGCCCAGGACCAACACCCGGGAATTTTTCAGCTTAACCTGGGAATCTTTTCCAAAAAAAAGAATTTGTCGACTATACCGGGAAATCTCACTTTTACTGAGCATGAAGAGTAAGGGACCGGGAGGCAGCTTGGCCCCCCGGTACAGGTATCGCCCATACGACACGGTCTTGAAAGTTCACCATGTACGTACCGGGAGAAAAAGACTATTTTTTCTGTAATTTCTCAATCGCAGCGCGAATTTTTTTCACCACATCGGTAATGTATTCGTCGCCGGCCTTGTTCTTTTCACAATACTCAACGGCGTCTCTAGCGGCAGGATTGTCAAAATCTTTTAAATTTAAAATGGCAAGTAACGAGGCGTAAACGACACTGTTATCGTCGTCCGACTTGATCACTTCGTCAAGGGCGGTTGTCGGCTGGTTTTTTGTTTCCATTAAACCAAGACCGGAAGCCAGGGCGATTCTCACCTTTGGGTTCTGGTGACTTTTCACGGCCACAATCATCGCATCAATCGCCTCTTTGGCCTTTGCTTCGCCAAGATTTTTTGAAGCGGCGATGACCAAGGCATCATTGTCGGACTTTAAATCGGCAATGTACTCGTTTGTGGTCTTCTTTTTTTCTTCGGCAGCCGAAACGCCGGTAGCCAGTGATAGTATTAATACAGACAGAAATATTTTTTTCATTTTCATAAACCCTCCAGTGGTACAATATACCCGAAACCAAAACCACATACAACTTTTTATGTATGCCGTTTACAATTTCGATACCATTTGGCATATCGGTGATTATGTGGACAAGCATTTTTTAACGTACTACCGGGAAAGTAAGAGGTTAGTGACGGGGTGTGCGTAAGGAAGTATGGTTACGCTGCCCACGCAAAATTCTCCCAGTTGCCGGAGAGGTACTGGGTGCGTAAAAATGCTATCGCATTGGCCCCTTCGATACTCCACTTCATGCCAGCTT